>OLFS01000026.1_pt1 | contig 129140 bp, 112 predicted proteins | sample 1605491 | NCBI WGS metagenome assembly OLFS01 (sample SAMEA3888921, study PRJEB22519) | human gut metagenome | biome: human gut; feature: human-associated habitat; material: faeces | place: Denmark | collected 2011 | reverse complement strand
GCCCGCAGCATCTATATGGAGCTGCTCCACATGGATCCGCCCGTCATTATGAATGTGAAGAAAATCCGTCGTCTGATGAAAAAGTTCCACCTGCTTTGCCCCATCAGGAAGGCGAATCCCTATCGGCAGCTGGCGAAAGCCCTGAAGACCAATACGGTGGCCGATAATCTGCTGCAGCGCCAGTTTGAGGACTATGGTCCTCGCATGGTACTGCTGACAGATATTACCTATCTTCCTTACAATGGGATTTTTGCTTATCTTTCCACCATACTGGATGCCTATACCAAGCAGATTCTGGCGTATGTCCTCAGCGATTCTTTGGAGGTGGATTTCGTGGTAGAAACGGTGAACAACCTGATTCGAGATCACGGCGTCTCACTGCATGCTGAAACCATCGTGCATTCTGACCAGGGTTGCCATTACACGAGTCACAGCTTCATCGATATCCTCCATGACAAGGATCTCAGACAATCCATGTCACGGCGGGGGAATTGCTGGGACAATGCGCCGCAGGAAAGCTTCTTCGGCCGTATGAAAGACCATGTGAAAAAGAAAATTGCAGCAGCAGTGAGCTTTGGGGAGGTGAAGGCCATCGTAGATGATTACATGGATTATTACAACAACGAGCGCTACCAGTGGGAACTGGCGAAACTGTCGCCAAACGAGTTCTACCAATTTGTAACAACAGGGGTTTATCCGCTCGATATTCCCAAGATGCCCGAGGTTCCTACATTGAAGCGGAGAGCCTGTGAGCTGGGGAACCAGCTCACCTCATAAAATGGCAAAAGCAGCCATTTTATGAGTAAGGAGCCAGTGCATAAGATTGGATGGTTAAGGGCCTTCTGATAGACAATTACCAAACGTCCATTTTAAAGGTACCAGGATTGTTGAACTGTCTAAAACAAGGGGTCCTACTTTTAGAAACTGTCCTTGACAAGGGGTACGGTTTAGTCCGTGCTCTTCACTCTGCACTCTTCACTCTGCACTTTGCTGCATAACTATACTGCGATGAAGGCTTCACCGAGAACTTGTTGACACATACTCGACCGGGCTGTTGCGCGTGCAGCAGCCCTTCTTATGGTATAATAGGAACGCTATATAAAGGAGGTCATCATATTGCTGCATGCTTTTCATCGCATTTCTCTTCTGACCGGTGCCCTGTGCCTGTCCGCTTCGGTGGCTTTTGCCGCCGCGGCCATGCCCGGCACACCGGCTGCTCTCACCAAACCGTCCGCCTGGACCACCCCGGCGGGGAACACTGTCCTGGCCACTCCGGAACGGATCAAAGCCATGAACGCCCAGATGGACAAAGCCATTTTCGGGGATTCCATCCAGGACCTGGGGCCCACAATTTCCGGAGACAAGCTCACCGGCTACGTGAACGCCTTCGGCATGGATGAGGACCAGTACGTCCAGCGGGCTCCCCTGAGCCATTCCTTCGCGGCCCAGCTGGTCCAGGATGCCAAGGCCAACATCCGTCCCACCAACACGGTGAAATACGGAGTGGTGGTGGACCGGGTGGATCTCCGTTCCTTCCCCACCCTCCAGCGGGCCTTCGATTCCGCATCCGACACCCAGTTCGACAACTGGCAGGAAACGGCAGTGGATCCGGCCACCCCGGTGCGGGTATACCACACCAATCCCCAGGGGAACTTCATCTTCGTCCGTACCCCCCATTACCGGGGCTGGGTTCCCCGGAACAAAGTAGCCATCACGGATGCCAAGACCTGGCAGACCTATGCCAACCCGGCTTCTCCCGCCGTGGTCACCGGCCGGGTGCTGACCCTCCAGGCCGGCAGCCAGTCCCAGCTGTACCAGATGGGCACCGCCATCCCCACCCGGAACGGGAACCTGCTGCTGCCCACCCGGGACCACCAGGGCTATCTCCAGATTGTCCCGGTGAAAGCCGCCTACGGAACGGACCTGCACCAGGGATACCTGCCCTACACCGCCAACAACACCATTGAAATGGCCTTCAAGCACCTGGGTGCCCCCTATGGCTGGGGCGGCATGCACAACAGCGTGGACTGCTCTTCCTTCGTCCAGGACGTGTACAAGACCATGGGCATCCAGTTGCCCCGGAACGGGGACGAACAGGCCCAGTCCTTCCCGGGAAAAAGCTTCCAGGGCATGACCCACGACCAGAAACTGGCCTATATCAAAACCGCCGCTCCCGGTTCCCTGCTGTTTACCCCCTACCATGTGATGATGGTGCTGGGGAATTCCAACGGCACCCCCTACATGATCCATTCCCTGGCCTCCTACGGCATGGAGACCTCCAGCGGAGTGGTGAAGAACCGGATCATGCAGGTGGTGGTCAGCAAAGTGGATCTCATGGCCGGCAGCGGAACCCCCCTGGTGGACCAGATGACACAGTGCAATACGTGGAGATAGGAGCTTTGCTATGCAACAGCTCAGCTAAGGGGCCTTCGGCCCTGTCACTAGTCACTAGTCACTAGCCGAATGAAAAAAAGACCGTCGCATCAATGATGTGACGGTCTTTTTTATGGAAGAAATTAGAACGTTACTACAAACTGGCTCCACAGGGTCCGGGCGTGTTTGCCGTTCTGGTCCCCTTCCTTGCCTTTCAGGTCGTAGTAATCCACTTCGGCCACCATGTTTTTAGCCAGGGTCAGGTTGCCGCCCACTTTCCAGCCTTTGAACCCGTTGGTGACGCCGCTTTCACCGGGAACGAAGGTATCCCAGTTGCCATCCATGGTGTGGGCGATCACCGTGGAAGCGCTCTGGTCGTAATAAGTGGCCAGAAGGCCCCAGCTGCCCGGCTTGCTGCTTTCAGCTCCGCCATAGGTCAGGCCGGCCACCCAGCCGTCCTTGTCCCAGCTGCGGTCTTTTTCGTAATCGTTACTGCCCCGCAGGTACATGGCGTTAAGGCCCAGTTTCCCGGCCTGGTATCCGGCACCGGCGGTCCAGATCTCATTGTCCGCTCCGTCCAGGAAGGTCACATTGTCCGCCCGGGTGTAGGTGGCAGACAGATGCAGGTTGCCCGTATCCCCGCCCAGTTCAGCGGTCCAGAATTTGTCGGCTACGGAGTTTTTTTCGTCATCGCTCATATAACCGAACCCGGATACATCGGCCATTTTCCCGTAGGCTGCCTGGAGGTAGGAAGCATGGCCCAGGTTCACCTTGGCCTTCACCCCGTCCACCTGGCTGTCGTAGATGTTTCCATCCGCCAGGAATTCATCATACCGGCCGGCCTTCAGTTCCACGCTGCCGATCCGGCCATCCAGGAACGCTCTCTGGAAATCCGTGTCGCTGTCCCCGGATTCGTTGCGGCCGCCGAAGTACTGGTGGTTTTCCAGCATAGAAACATAATGCCAGTTGTCATTCACTTCCCCGGTGAACCACAGACGGGTCCGCAGATCAGATTCGCTGCCCTTGCCGGTGGCGGAACCGGAATCGTTCCGGTAGCTCATCTGGATTTCCCCGGTGATGGCCACGTTGTCAGCATTCTTTTCCAGTTTGGCAACTCTAACGCCCAGGTTGTCCAGCTCGTCGGCAAATTCGCTGACCAGTCTGTCATCGGCACCGATGGCGCCTTTGGCCAGGGCTTTGGCCACAATCTGGGCCATTTCGTACCGGGTCATGGTCTTGTCCCCTTTGAAAGTGCCGTCCGGATACCCGTCAACCACGCCGGCGGCCGCCAGTTTGGCCACAGCGCCGTAAGCCCAGTGCCCGGCAGGCAGATCGGAAAAAGGATTGGCCGCCAGGGCCGTACCGCTGACGCCCAGAGCCATGGCCAGAGCCAGGATCAGTTTTTTGTTCATGGATAAAAGCCTCCTTGTGGTGCTTCCCCCAGCCAGGGCCTGTCAGGAGTTTCCGTGTTTCCTCCGGCAGGAAAATGGATTGGGATGAAGTATAGTTAGTTTTATATAACTTTACGTCACAAATTATACACTAAAGTAACTTCTTTGACAAGGTGGGGGGAAGAAGAATTCGGACCCCTATGGGTTCATCGTTCATCGTTTCGGATGCCAAATGCCGGGCATTTGGCTTTGAACGGTTCTGCCCGACCACTATTTTTTATCCGCCCTTTTCAAGGGCGGGGGACCGTTGCGCTTGCGCAATGGTGGTGGGTTAGCAGCCCTCTGGGCTGCGTTTCCATTCAGAAGCATCTGCCCCCGGCATATGGTTTCCTTATGAAAAGGCCGCCGGTGATTCCGGCGGCCTTTGTCAGCTGTCAACGGTCAACGGCCGATTGACGCCAAATGCCGGGCATTTGCCTTTGAACATCTCTGCCCTCTGGGCGGCCGGGGCGGGCTCCCCCGCGTGCGGCCCCTACGGCGTTGGGGTCAATGGGTCTCCTGCAGCCCCAGGAACGGGATTGGCGGAGAATGCCGTTTGGGGGACGTTTTCCCCAATGGCCGCCGGTTTTTCTATCCGCCCCAGTCCTGTGGACAAGGGCGGATTGCTGCGTCGGTGCTATATTTTTTCATACATTCTTTTCAACAGGTCTATATCTTTGATCGCAAGTAAACAAACCATCAATATGCTCATACAAATCCTGCTTGATATGGTTGAACAGTGGATCCAGGATAAAATCAATCCCTTCTCTTCGTGCCATTTTGGCTGCTGGTACGAAATCACTGTCCCCAGAAATCAGAATGATTCGGTCCACCTGCTTTTTATAGGCCAACGATGAAATATCCAGCCCGATTTTCATATCGACTTCCTTTTGTTCCAAATTAAGGAAAAAATCTTTTTCCGTAAGTTCTTCCATAGATTTGGTCCCATTGAGAATTTTACGGAACACCTCTGGCCGAACATTGTATTTTGCCTGTTCATCGGCCAATTTTCCAAGTCTCAATGCCACCTTTCGTTTTTTTCGCAACTCTTCAAAAAATTCATTTGTCCATTTATATAGATCTGTTTTAGAGAAATCAACAGTCTTTTGCAGTAAGGGATGATAGACTTTCTTTTCAATTGGAGGGCAGTCATAATAAAAAATACGATACAGCAACGCTTCTTCATGGCGGAATCTTTTAATATGCCGATGACAGTATTGGATGAGTTCTTCTGCTCTCTCCTGTGCCTTTTTCTCTCCCAGGCAGGCCTGCGCCCTGCGTCTGTAAAAACCTCCATCCACCAGGATTGCCGTTCGTATCATGGGAAACACCTCCGAATATAAAAAAGTCCCTGGATTCGGCTCTATCCCTATTATCGGACGGCTTACTACCAAGGACACTATTAACCTTATTGGTGCTAATATCATACATGAAATAGTGGTAAAAGTCAATGATGCTTGCCGAATTATTTTCTGAAATTTTATTCATTTTATCATAAACGTTTCTATTTTGCAACTCCATGATGGAGGGTCGTCAGAACCGGCCCTGTGGGTTCATCGTTGGTCGTTCATCGTTTCGGATGCCAAATGCCGGGCATTTGGCTTTGAATGGTTCTGCCCCCTGGGGGCCGGAACGGGATCTGCAACTATGCGGGGCGCCAGGCCTGCGCCCTCTACGGATAGGATAAAACGTTAGAACCGGCACTGGCGGGCCGCCCGGCATGCGGCCCCTGCGGCATCGCAATGGATTCTTGGCTTCCCGCCGTACAGAGCTGACGTCTGCCATCTCAAGACCCGCCGGGCTGTGTCTGACTTCTTTGCTCTATCTCCCTATGCAACGGTCTCCAGCGGATCCTTTACAACCGGTGCCTCGTAGACGTCATACGGATCTATATCTATGCATTTCCGCGGATCTCGTTTGCCTTCCACATCCCATGCAGCCGTACCGTTCATAACTGTGAGACAATCGTGAAACATTTTGTCATCCTTCAATTTTTGAAATACGCCGGGTTTCTGCACCAAGGACGAGGCGTCATAATAATGAACTGTTCCGTCATTAAAATACGCATAAAAGCTGTAGCCCTTTCCAGGCACCACCTGCAAAACTTCCGGAATCAACTGTTTCTCCATTATATATCACCCCTTCCGCATCGGAGGTACCGGATTAGGTTCTTTGCCTTCCTTGGATTCATTATATCAGAATCACCAAACAAAACCAATGAACCTACTGACGCAATGCGCCAAATCGAACCTGAAATCAATTTTGCAAATTGATTTTGAAACAAAAAAGGAAAGACCGTAGGGGGTGCAGGCCCGGCGCCCCGCACAACACACAAATAATCAGCAATCTGGCGGGCTCCCCGGCGTGGAGCCCCTACGGCATTGCGATGGGTCGTTGGATTTCCGCTGTCCCGCTCTGCACTCTACGTTCTTCCCTCTGCACTGATTTCCCCGGTATACAAAAACGGCCCTCCTTTGGGGAGAGCCGTTTTTTGTGATTCTGATGGGATCATCAGAAAGTGATGTTCAGTTCGGACCACAGGGTGCGGGCGTGTTTGTTGCCTGCATCGATGCCGTTTTCTGCATCTTTATTCTTCAGATCATAGTATTCCACGGTAGCCACCATGTTCTTGGCCACGGTCAGGTTGCCGCCCACCATGTAGCCCTTGAATCCGGTGTACGGGAATACGTACCAGTCGCCGTTCATGGTGTGGGAGGCCACGGTCACAGCAGCCTGGTCATAGTATTTGGCATACAGGCCCCAGGTGCCCGGTTTCTTTTCATCGGCACCGGCATAGCCCAGCCCCACTACATAACCATCATCATCCACATTGTTGACCCAGCTGTTGTTCTTGGAATCAGCGTCACCCTTCAGGTACATGGCGTTCACATTCCATTTGCCGGCGGTATAATCGGCCCCAACGGTCCAGATTTTGTTGTCAGTCTTATCCAGGGTGCTTTCCCCTTCATTCATGGCGCCGAAGTCCTGGTCATTGATCTTGGTATAAGTGGCTTCGCCGTGCAGGTTGCCCCAGTTGCCGCCCAGGGCTGCGCTCCAGTAGGTATCCCCTACGGAACCATTTTTATCCTGCCAGCCATACCGATCAGCGTTGGCCAGCTTACCATAGGCAGCGGACAGATATCCCTGGCCGAATTTTACATCAGCGCGGACAGCGTCGGCACGGTCATCGAACACGTTCCCATCGGCAATGAAGTCATTGAAACGCCCGGCGGTGATGTCCACCACGCCGATATTCCCGTTCAGGTAAGCTCTCTGGAAGTTCGTATCGCTGTCGCCGGATTCGTTCTTGCCTTCGAAGTATTGCTGGTTCTGGATCATAGCGGTGTAATGCCAGTTGTCATTCACTTCACCGGTGAACCACAGACGGGTCCGCAGCTGGGCTTCGGATTTGTCATCCCAATTCTTGAAGCCGCCGCCTCTGCGATCTGCATAGCTGATACGGGCAGCCCCGGTCACCTGTACATTGTCCGCATTCTTTTCCAGTCTGGCCACCCGGACCCCCAGGTTGTCCAGTTCATCGGCAAATTCGCTGACCAGTTTGTCATCGGCACCGATGGCGCCTTTGGCCAGGGCCTTGGCAACGATCTGGGCCATTTCATACCGGGTCATGGTCCTGTCGCCTTTGAAGGTGCCATCCGGATACCCATCCACCACACCGGCAGCCGCCAGTTTGGCCACAGCGCCGTAGGCCCAGTGGCCGGCAGGCAGGTCGGAGAAGGGGTTTGCGGCAAAGGCAGTGGCGCTGACGCCCAGAGCCATGGCCATGGCAAACACTAAGGATTTTTTCATTGGAAATTCCTCCCAGATTTTATTTTTATCCAGGCAGTTTTCCCTTTCTTTCCCATTCCCGCGAGTCTCCTTGTTTCCTCTGTTCCTGGCGGAAAAATCGATCCACCTGCCTGGGATAAATCAATTGTGACAATTCTATCAACTTTTTATAAAATACCATATTTACATCTATTTTACAATAGTATCGGCATAACCTTGCAGGATACGTTTTAATTTGTACATTTTACTACACTTTTCATTGATTATTTTGCATAAAAAAAAGACGATCTCTTGCGAGATCGTCTTTTGGGTTCCAATCGGAGATTAGAACGTAACAACCATCTGAGACCACAGGGTCTTTGCATGGTTATCGGTAGAACCTTTGTCTTTCAGATCATAGTATTCTACAGCAGCTACCATGTTCTTGGCAACAGTCAGGTTGCCGCCGACCATCCAGCCCTTGAAACCTTCAGGACCGAATTTATCATAGTCACCGTTCATGGTATGAGCAATGTAGGTAGCACCGCCCTGGTCATAATATTTGCCGTACAGGCCCCAGGACCCAGCTTTGGCAGCGGAAGCACCCTTGTAAGCCAGGGTAGCTACCCAGCCATCGTTATCCGGTTCAGAAGCCTTTTTATTGTAGGTTACTTTGTCATCAGCATCGCCGTGCAGGTACATAGCACCGATCTTCCAATCGCCTGCTTTGTAGTTGGCTGCAGCGGTCCAGATGTTGTCATCGCCAGTCATCCATTTTGTGTTCAGGTCTTTTACATGCAGGTAGTTGGCTTCCAGATTCAGGTTGCCGATGTCAGTACCCAGTACAGCCTGAGCAAATTCACCAGCCTTGGATTTGGTGGCATTGTTGTAAGCATCATCAACATCTTTATCCGTAGCTTTAGGATCCATGGATTTAGCAGCAGCAGCAGCGGAAGAGCTCCAGCCATAGGTATCCAGGTTGCCCATTTTACCCCAAGTAGCACCGATGTAGGTAGCGCCAGTCTTTACGTTGGCGTTTACAGCATCCACACGGGTATCGTACACATTCCCTTCAGCATAGGTACCGTTGTACCGGCCCAGAGTCATATTTACAACACCCAGGTTACCGGTCAGGTAAGCTCTCTGGAAGTCGGTGTCGTTGTCACCGGAGTCATTTTTACCGTCGTTGTTCCAGGTTTGTTCATTCTGCAGCATGCCAACATAATGCCAGTTGTCGTTCACTTCACCGGTGAAGAACAGACGGGACCGGGTCTTGGAAACGCTGTTCTTGCCGAAATCACCAGTGCTGTGAGCATAGTGGGTACGGATGTTCCCGGTGATCTTTACGTTGTCAGCGTTCTTTTCCAGTTTGGCAACGCGGACACCCAGGTTGTCCAGTTCATCAGCGAATTCGCTGACCAGTTTGTCATCGGCACCGATGGCGCCTTTGGCCAGAGCCTTGGCTACGATTTGAGCCATTTCATAACGGGTCATGGTCTTGTCGCCTTTGAAGGTGCCGTCAGGATAGCCGTCAACAACACCGGCAGCAGCCAGTTTGGCAACAGCGCCGTAAGCCCAGTGGCCGGCAGGCAGATCGGAGAAGGGGTTGGCAGCAAAAGCAGTAGCGCTGACACCCAGAGCCATAGCCATAGCAAAAACTAAAGACTTTTTCATGGGATATTCCTCCTTAGGAATCACAGAGTGAATTTCCGGGGAGCATCCAGCTGACCTCTGCCGCGAGTATCCTTGTTTCCTCTGGTTCTTTCAGCGTTCAGCTCTTTGGATTTTCACAATACTATTGTGACAACTTCTTGTCACGGTTTTATTTTAACACAAGATTACAGAAAAAAGCAAATTTGTGAAGTATTTTTGACCGACAGTTGCAATTTGTTGTGATTATTCTATGTTTATTCTAAGTTTTATCACGTATTTTTATTTTTATAGTATACAAAAAGGACGATTCCGAAGAATCGTCCTTTTTGTATTGGTGATAAGAACCCACCACCAGCCTTCGGCTGGTCCCCCGCCCTTAAAAAGGGCGGATATATTGGTTTTTAGAAGGTTACAACCATCTGAGACCACAGGGTCCGGGCATGGGCATCGGATTCTTTGCCTTTCAGGTCGTAGTATTCCACCTGAGCCACCATGTTCTTGGCCAGGGTCAGGTTTCCGCCCACGTTGTAACCTTTGAAGCCTTCGCCATTGAAGGAATCCCACATACCGTTCATGGTGTGGTAAATCATGGTCGGAGCTCCCTGATCATAGTATTTGGCAAACAGGCCCCAGCTGCCGGGTTTGGCAGCGGTGGCGCCCTTGTAACCCAGGGATACCACATAGCCGTCATCGTCGCCGTTCTTGTAGTCGCTGTTCTTCAGGGTGTCATCGTCGCCTTTCAGGTACATGGCACCGATTTTGAAGTCGCCGGCTTTGTAGTTGGCCCCTACGGTCCAGATCTTGTTGTCGCCGGTCAGGCCGTTGTCGATGTACGGATTCAGATCATCCGCCTTGGTGTAGGTGGCGGCCAGATCCAGGTTGCCGATATTGCCGCCCAGTTCTGCGTTCCAGAACTTGTCCGCTACGGAATCTTTCTTGTTCCATTCTCTGCCGTCAACCGTACCCAGCACTTTGTTGGTATAGCCATAAGCATCAACATTGGCCATCTTGCCATAGGCAGCGCTCAGATAAGCCTGGCCGAAGGGAACCTTGAATTCCACACCGTCCACACGGGTATCATAGACATTGCCTTCTGCAATGTTCTTATGGTACCGGCCGGCAGTGATGTTCCAGACACCGATGTTACCGTTCAGGTAAGCTCTCTGGAAAGAAGTGTCGGAGTCACCGGATTCGTTTTTACCAGCAAAGTACTGGTTGTTTTCCAGCATGGAAACGTAATGCCAGTTGTCGTTCACTTCCCCGGTCAGGAACAGACGGGTACGCAAACGGGACTGTGAATTGCTGGAATTATCACCCTTCATCTTGCCGCCGCTGCTGTCCCGGTAGCTGGCACGAACGTTCCCGGTGATCTTCACGTTGTCAGCGTTCTTTTCCAGTCTGGCAACCCGGACACCCAGGTTGTCCAGTTCGTCAGCGAATTCGCTGACCAGTTTGTCATCAGCACCGATGGCGCCTTTGGCCAGAGCCTTGGCCACGATCTGAGCCATTTCATAACGGGTCATGGTCTTGTCGCCTTTGAAGGTGCCATCCGGATACCCGTCAACCACGCCGGCGGCAGCCAGTTTGGCAACTGCACCGTAGGCCCAGTGGCCGGCAGGCAGGTCGGAGAAGGGGTTGGCAGCGAAAGCGGTTGCGCTGACACCCAGTGCCATAGCCATGGCAAATACTAAGGATTTTTTCATAGGAAAACACTCCCTTGGATTGGATTTGTCCTGCTGTCAGGGTTCCTTTCCGGCGCTTTCCGGTCTTTTCCGTGCGAGTATCCTTGTTTCCTCTACGTACACATCCCGGATGCTTCCATCCAGTGGCCCTTGGCGGGACTGTGTGAATTTCTTCACATCTGCAGTGTAACATGGAGCAAAAAAAGAAACAAGGTACCTGGGGAAGAGTTTCCATTTCCATCAGATAGTACCTTGTTCCTTCACTTGACTATTGGGTCAGTTTCGTGACTTTTCAGTCGTTATTTCACAGTTTTATCACGGAGGTATCGCCGTACCAGTACGGCGGCCGCCAGTCCATCTACTGCGGACGGTACATCCAAGAGTGCCTGGGGCAGGAACCGTTTCCAGCCCCGGGGCGGAAACAGCTGCCAGTAGAGTTTTTTGGCTTCCTGGGTGCTGCCGTATTCATCCACGGTAAAAAGGGGCAGCCGGGGAAAAGTTTCCTCCAGCTGCCGGTGCATGGTTGTTGAAGTGGTGCCGTCTCCCAAAACGCAGCCGGCAGGGCTTTCCCCGGCCAGGAAGTCCCGGAGATGGTCCGGGAAATGATCCGTGGTCAGGATGGCCTGGCGGACCAGGATGCCGTCCCCGGCCACCAGGGCAACTCCCGTTTTATCCCGGCCGGGATCCACGCCCAGATAGAGTACCTTCTTATTCACGGGGCAGCCCTCCTGACGGGCGGATCTCCAGATCCAGCAGCACGGGCCCGGCCACAGTGATGTCCTTCCGGGCCCGGGCGGTAATGGTGACCCGACCTCCCAGGCTGCGGATCTTTTCGCTGGCGTTGGACAGTTCGGTGCTGGTAATGGCTCCCACATCCCCGGTAATGGGATTGGGGATGACTCCATCGGCCTGGGCGGTACGGTTCACGGACTTCAAAAAGGCCATCAGGGCCAGATCGGACTGGTTGGAATCGGGATCCACGGTAATGGCCTGGGCCAGGATCAGGGTGCCCTGGGGATAGACCACCTTGTCCCCCACCATTTCCAGACGGGACACCACCACTTCGCCGGACAGGATGTTGCCGGCGGCGCAGACCCGGACATACATATCCCCCTTGGCACTGCCCAGTTTGTCGGCGGCGCTTTCCACCGCTTCCCGACTGAGCCAGATCACCGGCGTGGAGGGATCCACCCCGATGCGGCCGGCCACCTGGATGTTGGCCTGGTTCAGGAAATCCTGGAGCTGTTTCTGGGTCTCTTCTTCTTTCTGACCGCCTTTCAGCACTCCGGAATAGAGAATTTCGCCGCTGCGGAACACCACATCCCCTTCCCGGACGGCCACGATGCCTGCCTGGAGTTTTTTGGCGGTGTCTTCCAGGGATTTCACATCCTGCTGGAGCTTATCCCGGGCGGCTTCGGCCTGACGGACCTGGGCCTGGGCTTCCTGGAGCCGGGCGCTGGCTTCGCTGTACCGGGCCTGTAGCTGTTCCAGATCGGCCTGAGCCTGCTGCATCCGGGCCTGGGCCTGGGCCATCTGGGCTTTGGCCGCAGCCTCCTGCTGTCTGGCCTGGTCGGCCGCTGCCGTGGCCTCCCCGATTTTCTGATCCAGTTCTTGGATCTTGGCGTTCTGGGCACTGAGTTCCTGATTGGCCTGGTCCCGGGCTGTGGTCAGGGAAGCGATTTCCGCCCGCATCTTCTTCATGCCGAACAGGGCCGTGCGGACCTCCTTGGAGGAAATGGTCAGGACGGTGATGGTGAGGGCGGCCACCAGGATGCCGCTCAGGATGGTCATGAGCACGGAGGTGTCATGAGGACGCAGGCCAAAGAGCCGGAGCCGTTTCTTGCCGATCTTGCTTCCCAGTTTATCCCCCAGATAGGCAATCAGGCCGCCCATCAGGGCCAGCACCAGGATCAGGGTGATTCCACCGGTCATGGTATGCGCTCTCCTTTCTTGTGTATTGTCGCGAGTCTATTATAGCATAAAAGGGGGCTCGTGGATGAGCCCCCTTTTTACGCTGTGCGCCTCCTTACCCTCTCCGGCTCTTGCCGGTTTTGTAATCGATGGTGATACCGGGCTGGTTGTTGTACACGAACACATTGAACTGGACACCGGCACCTTTGTCTTCCACACTGTAGGCTTCCATCTGTACCCCCCGGGCCACCAGGTCGTTTCCCTGAAAAATGGGGGTCACCCGGTACAGCACATGGTGGTTGGTTTCTTTCACGTAGTCGGCCACCATGTTTTCAAAGGGCAGCATGCCGGTCACATTGAGATACCGGGTGCCGGTGATCAGGTTCTTGGGGTTGGCGTTTTCCGCGGTCAGCTGATAGCCGATCAGGTGGCACCGGTTGTACAGGTATTTCCCGTCGATGCCTTCATACTTTACAGTCTGCCAGCCAGAGGGCTTCACGCTGCCGATGGGGCCCCGTTTCTGGGTGGGCATGGTTTCCCTTCCCACATTGGCGTAGGCAGGGCCGCAGCGGCCCAGGCTGTCCAGTTCGCTGTAGCGTTCAAAGGATTTCCTGGTCTTGTCCTTGTCCGGGAAATCCGGCACATTGTGGTTCAGCACCACATAGGGCTTGTTGGTGAAGGCGGGGATGGAGGACAGGTCGAAGGAGGGCTGGTTTTTCCCCACCTGCTGGGTGACTTTGGTGCTGTTTTTGGCCGGGGCTTTTTTGTTGGAAGCCGGTTTGGAGGATCCGCAGGCGGTGAACACCAGGGACAGGGAAACCAGGAGGGCGGCCAGGAAAGCGGTGATTTTTTTCATTTTACGTATACCTCTTCTGTGATTTTTTCATGGGAGGAGCCGGGAAAATCCGTGGAGGAGATTTTCCGCCACCCCTCGTTCAGGTCGATGTCGAAGAAAAAGTCCCCGGGGTAGGCCCTGTTCCAGCGGTACAGGATGATCTTTTCGATTTTGTCCAGATAGGGTGCCGCCTCCCGGTCTTCCAGCAGGCAGTATTCCCCGGCACCGGCCTGGTCCAGGAAATCCTCCGCCACGCGGATATTGGCCGCAGGCGGCTCGAAAAGACCGGCAGAATAGGCATCCATCCACAGGGGCGCATCCCCGGTGAGATCCAGGATACGGGCCCGGAGCAGACGGTCCTGGCTCTGGCGCCGTTGGTTGAACAGAAGGCCGCCGGAATCATCGACGGCAGTGATGAGGAACATGGGATTTCCCTCCTTGGCAGGGTCGCGAGCCGCGAGTCGCGGGCCGCGGGCTTTGTTGGTGCAGCCGAAAGTATGGCTGCTTTTCATTGTATATTATATTTATTATATCACATTGTGAACAAAAGTTCACGATTCATCCGACTTTACAGACCAAATGGCCCGCGACCCGCGACTCATGGCCCGCGACCGCAAAAAAGCTGCCTTCCGGCAGCCTTTTTGCTATACATTATCCTTTTTATAAATCATCCAGCACCCGAAGGCTCCGCAGAGGAGGTTGGGGGTGGCGGCGGCCAGAAGGGGCGGGATCACGCCGCCCTGGCCCAGGCCGGTCATGAAGGTCATGATGGAGTAGTAGATGAAGATGATCACCACGGAAAAGCCCAGGCCCATGGACGCCCCGGTCCGCTGGGACTGTACTCCCAGGGGCACCCCGATAAGGGCGAAGAAGAAGCTGGCCAGGGGCACGGTGAACCGGCGGTAGATTTCCATCTCGTACTTGCTGGTGGGCATATACTGCCGTTTCAAAATATCGATGTACATCTTCAGTTCCCCGATGGTCATCTGGTCCGGATCCTTCTGGTCCAGGGTGATGGCCTTGGGGGTCTCGCTGATGGGCAGCACCTGTTTGTCGAAGGTCATGGTCCGGGCCACCCCATCCTTCCCGGTCAGGTCGGTGATGGTGCCCCCTTCCATGATCCAGGTCCCCTGGGTCCATTTGGCCTGGGGGGTCCGCTGGATCCGGGCCACTTTCCCGTTGTCCCAGTCTTCGATGGTGATGTCCTTCATCATGCCCTGCTTTTCGTCAAAGGTCCGGGCATAGGTGAGCCGGACCAGCTGTCCCTTGGACACCTGTTTGATCAGTACATGGTTCTGTGTCCGGGGCTTGGTGTCCCGTTTGATTTCCACTTTAATGATCCGTTCGTATTCGCTTTTGGCCGGCGGCACCACTTTTTCGGCCCACACCACGGAAAACAGGCTCACCACGAAGCCGGCAGCCAGGATGGGAGCGGCGATCCGGCGGAAGCTCAGGCCCCCGCTGCGCATGGCGGTGATTTCGCTGTTGCTGGACAGCTGGCCCATGGTGAGAAGGGCCGCCAACAGCATGGACATGGGGAAGGTGTAGTTGATCACTTCCGGCATCAGGCACAGGAACAGGCGGATCAGGGAGGAATAGGAGGCCCCGTACTGGGTAATGTACTGGGTCACCCGGAACAGGAAGGAGCTGGCCACAAAGATGGTGGAAAAGGCAGCCACCCCGAAGAGGAAGGGCTGCATCATCTGTTTTAAAATGTATTTATCCAAAATAGACATAGGCAGCCTCACATTCTGAAATTATCGCCCAGATAGAATTTCCGAGCCACCGGATCTCCCGCCACCTGCTGGCTGGTGCCTTCCACCAGGATCTTCCCGGCGCTGAGGATGTAGGCCCGGTTCACGATGCTGAGGGTTTCCCGGACGTTGTGATCGGTGATCAGCACCCCGATGCCCCGTCTGGCCAGATGGGCCACCATCACCTGGATATCCGCCACGGCGATGGGGTCGATGCCCGCAAAGGGTTCGTCCAGGAGGATGAAGCCGGGATCCGTGGCCAGGGCCCGGGCGATTTCCACCCGGCGCCGTTCGCCCCCGGAGAGGGCACTGCCCTTGCTTTTGCGGATATGGTCGATGTGGAATTCCTGGATCAGGTCTTCCATTTTCTGCTGCCGTTTGGCTTTGTCCGGTTCGATTTCCTCCAGGATGGCCATGATGTTCTCTTCCACCGTAAGCTTCCGGAAGATGGAGGCTTCCTGGGGCAGATACCCGATGCCCTTCAGGGCCCGTTTGTACATGGGCAGATGGGTAACATCCTCGTCGTCCAGGTACACATGGCCGGTATCAGGATGTTCCAGGCCCACGATCATGTAGAAGGAGGTAGTTTTCCCGGCGCCGTTGGGGCCCAGGAGACCCACGATGGTCCCCTGCTCCACTTCCAGGCTGACTTCGTTGACCACCCGCCGTCCGGCGTATTCTTTTACCAGTTTTTCCGCACGTATCTTCACTCTTGACTCCCTTTATCCAATTTCCGTCTGGCCGATGGTCATGAGATGGCCGGGCCAGTTGTAGAACTTATACAGGAACTCCGGTACATTGGCCAGTCCGGCCAGGCTGAACACCGGTGCCGGTCCTTCCCCGGCTTCTGCCGTCTGGGGCTGGGTGCTCTGGGGCAGGACCACCATCTTCACATTCCCTTCCCCCATGGCCACTTTGCCGCCGGCCCCGGTGATGGTCAGGGTATCCCCGCTGACGGTGTCATCGTTCTGGGTGGCGGTGGCATGGCCGATGAGCCGGATGGTCCCGTCGGCTTCCTTGGTGTTGTAGATGGCCCGGTCCGCCCGGGCAGTCAGGTTCCGGGGCGGACTGATCAGTCGCACGTTGCCGTCCGCATTGGCTACCCCGGTTCCCATGTTGTACTTCATATTGGCAGAATCGATGCTGGAGCCGTCATCCATGGTGAGCTGGGCCCAGGAGCCGATGGTTTCCGCAAACTGGGCATCGGAATCGTAATCCACCTGGGCGGCCCGGAGGGTCTTGTCCGCTTTCCGGAGCACCGCATTGCCAATGGCGGACAGAAATTTGCCTTTTTTCCTGATGATCAGTTCAGAGCTGGTCAGGTGGGCATCCTTCTGGTCGGCCACCACGGATCCGGTGAGTTTCCCTTCTCCGGTCTTGGTGTTGTAATCAGCTTCTTCCGCGGAAGCGGTGCCGTCATCATGACGGATTTTCACATTCCCCACGGCAGCCGCCTGTCCGCTTTTGAAATCATACTGCACCTGGTCCCCGGAAATGGAGGACGCCGCCCAGCAGGCAGTGGATACGGACAGAAGGCCTGCCAGGAGTCCCAGCACTGCAAATTTTTTCACTTTCAGCATTAAAATTCTCCCTTCTGTACGTGTGCATCCTCTTCCAGTTTGGCCTGATCCAGGGCAACATTGAAGGTTGCCTTTTTGGCCGTGGCCACGGTATCGTCTTTCTTCAGCCGAACGTTTCCTTCTCCCACCACCGTCTGGTCCTTGTTGATCCAGGTGAATTTGTCGGCCACCGCATCCCCTCCGTCAGAGGTTACGCCGTGGGGATTCTTGGTGAGGACCACGTCCTTGCTGTCCATGTGGACTTCTCCTTCGTCAGCAGTCACGGTCATGGTCCGGCCGTCGTCCTGGTAAAAGGTCCCGTTGATGCCCTTCATATGGGCCAGCTGGGCTTTTTTGTCATAGAGCAGGGACTGGACGGTGAGTTCCCAGACTTTTTTCCCGTTTTTCGTCTCCTGGATGGTGGAGCCGTTGACTTCCTGGAGCACGTCCTTGCCATTGTCCTTCACAGGGCCCGTGGTGGGCTTGCTGCTCAGAAGCCAGGCAATGACGCCTCCCATCAGGAGCACAGCGGCAGCAATCACCAGCAGCGTACGTTTTTCTGCGTGCATGAAGGCATCCTTTCTTTAACCGTTCCAGGGAGTGTTCCAGCGGTGCTGGAACCAGATCCAGTTGTCCGGATACTGGCGGATGATCTTTTCCACTTCCTGGGTCATTTTCAGGGTAATCCGGTAATCGTCTTTTTCCTGATTCCCGGTATCTTCATAGTAAATGGGTTCTTTCACGAACACCTGATGGCCGTAGCCGCTGGGTTTCCGCACCATGAAGATGGGCACCACCGGCGCTTTGAACTTCCGGGCGAAATAGGCCGGGCCTTCCGGGGTAGAAGCCATCTTCCCGAAGAAGGGGACGAAGATTCCGTGGTAGCCCCCGTCCTGGTCGGCGATGAGCCCCAGCATCCGGCCCTTTTTCATGGCCCGGGCGCAGCCCAGGATCTCGTTGGTGCCCCGGGCAAAGATTTCCTGTCCCGCCCCCCGGCGCAGTTCATTGAGGAAATCGCTGTACACCGGATTGGGCTGGGGCTTTTCCACTGCACTGAGGGGAAAGCCGTTGAGGGCCAGGGCCGCTCCCAGCCATTCCCAGTTGTCCATGTGGCAGGCCAGCATCACCACGCCCCGCTTTTTGGCCAGGGCTTCCCAGAGGATATCCGGCCGGTCGAAGCTTACCAGGCCCCGGATGTTGTCCTTGTTCAGAGCGGGCATGTAGAGGATTTCCATGGCGGTCATCCCCAGGTTCAGGAACAGCCGATGGATAATCTCCCGGGCATCCCGGGCCGTAACCCCCATCCTTTCCTGGATGGTCTGTTCCGCCCGGACCCGCTGTTTTTTGGCAATATGCCAGTATAGTTTACCACAATTCCGCCCCAGCCGCACTACGAATTTGTAGGGCAGCAGGGACAGGAACCGGCTCATGGCTTTCAAAAATCCGTAAAGCATTACTGTCTGTCTCCCTGTCCCTGGATTTCATAACTGCGGATGATTTCTTCCCACAGTCCCTTGGCTTTCAGGATCCGTTCGATCACATCCCGGACGGCCCCATGGCCCCCTGTGCAGGAAGATACCAGCATGGCCCGTTCCCGGACTTCCGGAGCGGCGTCCGCCGGAGCCAGTGTCACCGCCGCCTTGGAAAAGGCCGGCAGATCGTTGAGATCGTCCCCCATGAAAGCGGTTTCTTCCAGGGGAATATCCAGTTCGTTGGAGGCCTTCTCCAGGACCTTTCCCTTAAAAACCACATTTTCGTACACGGAGCTGATGCCCAGTTCCATGGCCCGGTGCAGGACGATTTCACTGTGGCGGCCGGTAATGAGAGCCACCTGGATGCCGTGGCGGAGGGCCAGGCTGATGCCCATGCCGTCCCGAGCATCGAAATGCTTGGACAGTTCCCCTTCCTGTCCGATGATGATGCTGCCGTCCGTCAGGACCCCGTCCACATCCAGGGCCAGGAGACGGATCTTGGCCAGTTGTTCTTCTGTAATCATTTATACCACTCCCTGGTGTACCAGATCAGTAATATGCAGCAGACCCACCACTTTCCGGTCCTTGTCCACTACAGGCAGGACGGTAATGGGCCGTGGTTTGTTGGATTCCATGAGATGCAGGGCTTCGGCGGCCAGTTTGTGATCCTGGATGGTCTTGGGATTTTTGGTCATCATCTGGGACACGGGCCGGTTCAGGCAGTCCAGATCCCGGGCGATGCCCCGACGGATATCCCCATCGGTCAGGAGACCCTGGAGATGCTGATCATCATCCACAACGGAGACGGCCCCCACCCCTTTGTCGGTGATGATGAACAGGGCGTCCTTGACGCTGATGTCCGCATGGACCACCGGGTTTTCGTCCCCTTTGTGCATCACATCGTCCACAGTAAGCAGCAGCTTCCGTCCCAGGCTGCCCCCGGGATGGAAGATGGCAAATTCTTCCGGAGTGAAATGCCGGGCGCTGAGCAGTTCCATGGCCAGTGCGTCCCCAAAGGCCAGGGCCGCCGTGGTGCTGCTGGTGGGAGCCAGGCCCAGGGGGCAGGCTTCCCGTTTGACGCCCACGTTCAGGACGATATCGGCATTTTTGGCCAGGGTGGATTCCGGATTCCCCACCATGGCAATGATCCTGGCCCCGATCCGCCGGATGGAAGGCAGGATGTTCAGGACTTCGCCGGTTTCCCCGCTGTTGGACAGGGCCAGGACCACATCGTGCTCGGTGACCATGCCCAGATCCCCGTGGATGCCTTCCGCCGGATGGAGAAAGAAGGCGGGAGTGCCGGTGCTGGCCAGGGTGGCGGCGATTTTCCGGCCGATGATGCCGGATTTGCCCATGCCGGTCACAATGATCCGGCCCCGGCAGTGGAGGATCATCTTCAGGGCTTCGCCGAAATGGTCATCGATCCGGGGCAGCAGTTCCAGGATGGAATCCGCTTCGATCTGCAATGCTTCTTTGGCTTTTTCAAACATACCCTTACGCCTCCCTGCGGCCGATGGCGTCAATGGCTTTGGCGTCGGCCAGGACCTGTTCCAGTCTGTCCAGGGGGATCATGTTGGGTCCGTCGGACAGGGCTTCCGCCGGATTGTCGTGGGTTTCGATGAAGAGACCGTCCACCCCCACGGCCGCCGCAGCCCGGGCCATATGGGGCGCATACTTGCTCTGGCCCCCGGAGCTGGTGCCCTGGCCGCCGGGGATCTGGACACTGTGAGTCACGTCCATGATCACCGGGAAGCCCAGATCCCGCATAATGGGCAGACTCCGCATATCGGTGACCAGGGTGTTGTAGCCGAAGCTGACTCCCCGTTCGGTGAGCATCAGGTTCCGGCTGCCGGATCCCACGATCTTGTTCACCACGTTCTTCATGTCCCAGGGAGCCAGGAACTGGCCTTTTTTCACGTTGACCACTTTCCCGGTCCGGGCGGCTTCCACCAGCAGGTCCGTCTGCCGGCACAGGAAAGCGGGGATCTGGATGATGTCCAGGACTTCGGCGGCCTTTTCCACCTGACAGGTTTCATGGACGTCGCTGATCACCGGCACCCCCAGGTCCTTTTTGATCTGGGCCAGGATCTGGAGCCCTTCTTCCAGGCCCGGTCCCCGGAAGGAATCCAGGGAAGACCGGTTGGCCTTGTCATAGGAAGCTTTGAACACATAGGGCAGCCCCAGCTTGTCGCAGATGGCCTTGGCCCGGCGGCCGATGGCCAGGCTCCGTTCGTAGCCTTCCAGCACACAGGGGCCTGCCATGATGAGAAGAGGATGACCCTGCCCAACCTGGTAGGGTCCGATCTTGACGATTTCCATGGGTTACTCCTTTCCTTCCGCGTCCAGTTTGGCAAAGATTTCATTGGCCCGGTCCAGGTCGGCCTGGGTATCGATGCCCACGCCCTGGAAATCCGTGGCCAGGACTTTGATCTTTACGCCGTTTTCCAGTGCCCGGAGCTGTTCCAGCCCTTCCACCCGTTCCAGGGGAGTGGGCAGCAGCGCCGCGAACTTCAGCAGGAAATCCCGGCGGTAGGCATAGATGCCGATGTGCTTCCACACCTTCACTTCCGGTTCCTCGTTCCGGGGATAGGGGATCAGGCTCCGGGAAAAATACAGGGCGTAGCCGTTCTGATCGGTGACCACCTTCACCGCATTGGGGTTCTGGTAGTCTTCCGGGTTCATTTCCGTTTTGCAGGTGGCCATTTCCAGGTCGGGATTTTCCGCAAAAGCCTGGGCCAGGTCGTCGATGACCTGGGGCGGGATCATGGGTTCATCCCCCTGGACGTTGACGATCACATCCACATCTTCGAAATTCAGGGCAACTTCCGCCAGCCGGTCGGTGCCGCTGGGGTGGTCTTCCGCCGTCATGACGGCCCGGCCGCCAAAAGAATGGACGCAATCCAGGATCCGCTGGTCGTCAGTGGCCACCAGCACTTCATCCGGGATCCGGGCCAGTGCGGCCCGTTCATAGACCCGCTGGATCACGGGTTTGCCATGGATCAGAGCCAGGGGTTTCCCCGGCAGACGAGTGGACCCGTAACGGGCCGGAATTACACAGAGTACTTTCATTTCGATGCTTTCTCCTTTTTAATGGCTGCTTTGATGGTATCGGCAAAAGCTTCTTCGCCGCTGGTGATCTGGATTTCCATATCCAGGATGTACAGGGGCACATCCCGGTGGAGGTAGATGAATTCTGTGGGGATCTTCACCGCATCTTTCCCGGTGGTGACCAGGGCCTTGACGCCCCGGCTGATGGCCCGTTCCATGATGTACTGCATTTCCACCATGCCGTAATCGTGGTGATCCGGATACCGGATGGCTTCCACGATGTTCAGCCCTTCGGCGGTCATGGTCTGCTCAAAGGAAGAGGGGTTGCCGATGGCGGAAAACACCATCACATGCTTGCCCCGGAGGGCTTCCAGAGGCAGTGCCTTGGACATGTCGTTCTTGTACCAGTCTGCGATTTCGATATAATCACAGGGTTTGTGGATGCTCTCCACGATGGGTGCCGCCGGTGCGTATTTGTGCAGGGTATCGCAGAGGGTGGCCCGGGAAATGGGCGAACTCTGGTCGCATTTGGTCAGGAGGAACAGCCCGGCCCGGCTCAGGTTGCAGAGAGGTTCCCGGAGGGTGCCCCGGGGCAGGATGCAGCCGTTGCCGAACATGTTGAGGGTATCCACCAGCACCACGTCCAGATCCCGGTACAGCTGCCAGTGCTGGTAGCCGTCGTCCAGGATGATCACTTCCGCCTTGAATTTGTCCACGGCGAACTGGCCGGTAATGGCCCGTTCCTTGCCGATGACCACCGGGATCCCCGGCAGCTGTTTGGCCATGAGGAAGGCTTCGTCCCCGGCTTCATAGGCGGTCATGTAGATTTTTTTGCCGTCGGAAACCACCCCGATCTTTTCTTCCCAGTGGGACCGGTAGCCCCGGTTCAGGATCACCACCCGGTAGCCCAATTTCTGGATCATCAGGGCCACTTTCTGGGCGGTTGGGGTCTTGCCGGTGCCCCCTACGGTGATGTTGCCGATGCTGATCACACAGCAGTCCAGTCTGGTCCGGGGCACGATGCCGGCATTGTAGCAGAACAGCTTCAGCCGGACCCCGGCTTCATAGAGCACGGACAGGATCCGGAGGAAGGACAGGACGCACCAGTCCAGGATCCCGTTGTCTTCCCCGTGGGAAAGCTGGATCAGGTACTGGGTCACCGCGTCTCCGGGACGCATCCGGGGGCTCACTTCGTCATTGATGTTCCGGGTGTTGATCTTGTAATGGGTATTCACCATGCTTTCGGTGGCGGTGAGCTCCAGCAGTTCTTTCAGATAGCCGATGGTCCGTACGGCGGCTCCCCGGTTTTCCCGGATTACCTGGAGGGAGGCATCCCCCATCTTTTTCCGCAGGGCATCGTCTTTGAAAATCTTCAGGAACATGGCGGTCATTTCCTGGCCGTCACGAATCTGGACACAGGCCCCCACTTTGCTCAGGAGGGCAAAGGAATCTTTGAAGTTGGACATGCTGGGCCCCACGATGATGGGTTTGGCATGGGCCGCCGGTTCCAGCACATTGTGGCCGCCGTGGTCGATCAGGCTGCCGCCTACAAAAACCGCATCCCCCACCGCATAGATCCGGCCCAGTTCCCCGATGGTGTCGATAAGGACCACGGAGTATCTGGGACGGGGACCATCCATCTCCTTCAGCACGGACCGGAGCCCCAGGGTGAGGCCGTATTTGTCCGCCAGCCGGCTGATTTCATGGATCCGGCCCGGTTTCCGGGGGGCCACAATGAGACGGGCCCGGGGGAATTCCTTCCGGATGTCCAGGAAGCTCTGGAACAGGGTATCTTCTTCGGTGGGATGGGTACTGCCGGCCACGATCACCGGGTAGTCATCCTCTATTCCCAGTTCTTCCTTGTACTGGTGCAGGTCTTCCGGAGTGACTTCCGCATAGGTCTGGTCGAATTTGGTGTTGCCGGTGACAAAGATCCGGCGTTTTTCCGCTCCCAGATGCTGGATGTATTCCGCATCGATGGAAGACTGCATGCAGAACCGGGTGACGCTGCCCATCATGTCGGCCAGGATGCCGAACAGATACCGGTAGCTCTTGACGGATTTGTCGGAGATCCGGCCATTGACCATCATCACCGGGATCCGGCGCAGTTTGATGGCCCGGAGGAAGTTGGGCCACAGTTCCGTTTCCACCGGCATGAAGATCCGGGGCATGATCCGTTTCACAAAGGATTCGGATACAAAGGGCAGATCCAGGGGGAAGTAAATGATGGCATCGGCTTCCGGAATGATCTGGTGGGCCATGTTGTAGCCCCCGGTGGTCACCGCGGATACCAGGATCTTGGCATCGGGCATGGCCTTGCGGATCTCCTTCACCAGCGGGCTGGTGGCCACGATTTCCCCTACGGATGCACCGTGGATCCAGATACAGTTTTTATGGGCAACAGCCGCGATTTCCTCATCCCGGATGAACCCCATGCTCTGGCGGAAACGGCGGGGAAAGCCTTTTTCCCGGAAGTACCGCCAGGTAAAATAGGGCATGATCACAAAAATGAAGAGAACGGTGGCCAGGAAGTTATAGATATAGTACATACATTGACCTCGTTTTCATTGGGCTAGGGTGAAAAAAGGATGGGCCGTCATTTGCCGGGAGCCTCTGTCCCGGCAGGGTTCCCTTCCCGCTCTTCCAGGTTCCGGACTTCGGCCTGTTCGGCCTTTTCCCGGTACTGGATGTCGTGGAGGTGGGCATAGAGCCCGTGGAGGGCCATCAGTTCCTCATGGGTACCGGATTCCACGATTTCCCCATGGTCCAGCACCAGGATCTTGCTGGCATTCTGAATGGTGGACAGCCGGTGGGCGATGACGAAGGAAGTCCGTCCCACCATGAGCCGGTCCAGGGCTTCCTGTACGATCCGTTCGCTTTCCGTATCCAGGGCGGAGGTGGCTTCGTCCAGGATCAGGATCCGGGGATCTTTCAGGATGGCCCGGGCAATGGCAATGCGCTGACGCTGGCCCCCGGACACGTTGATGCCCCGGTCTCCCAGCTGGGTGTCATAGCCCTGGGGCAGCTTCTGGATGAATTCATCCGCATTGGCGGCTTTGGCCGCGGCGATGACTTCCTCCCGGGTGGCGTTCAGCCGCCCGTACAGGATGTTGTTGTACACCGTATCGTTGAACAGGTTGGTTTCCTGGGGCACGATGCCCACCTGTTCCCGGAGGGACGCCACAGTCACATCCCGGATATCATGGTCATCGATAAGGATGGCCCCGTCGGTCACATCATAGAATCGGGGCAGCAGGTTGGCAATGGTGGATTTCCCGGCACCGCTGGGCCCCACCAGGGCAATGGCCTGGCCGGGCTGTGCATCGAAGGTCAGGTGCTTCAGGATGGGTTCATCCGGATTGTAGGAGAAGGACACATCCCGGAATTCCACTTTGCCCTTCACAGGTGGCAGGGCGATGGCATTGGCCTTTTCGGGGATCTTTTCGTCCAGGTCCAGGATGCTGAACACCCGGTCCGCCGCAGCCAGGGCTTTCTGGATGTTCCCCAGTACCCGGGCGATCCGCTTGATGGGGTTGGAGATGTTCACCGCATACACAAGGAAGGCGATCAGTGACCCGGCGGTAATGTCACCGCTGAGCACTCCCCGGCCCCCGAACCAGATAATGGCGGTGACCCCCAGGGCGGCGATGAATTCGATCACCGGGGACAGGGTGCCCATGAGCCGGACGCTTTTCATGTTGGCGTCGAAGTTCTGCCGGTTGGTCCGTTCGAACCGGGCGATTTCATAGGGTTCCCGGACAAAGGACTTCACCACCCGGCTGGAGGACAGGGTTTCCTGGAGCACGGAGGTGATGTCGGCGGTGGCCTGCTGGATCCGGTGGCCGGTCTTCCGGATCTTCTTGCCGAAGAAATCCATGAAGAACAGCACCACCGGGAAGGTGCAGAAGGCAAACAGGGTCAGTTTCCAGTCCAGATAGACCATGGCGCAGATGGAGCCGATGAGCACGGAGGTTTCCGTGATGATTTCCACGGAATTGTCCACCATGGCGCTCTGCATGGCCTGGACGTCGTTGGTCACATAGCTCATGATGGTGCCCAGTTTGTTGGTGTCATAGAACCGGGTATCCAGTTCCATCATTTTCTTGAACACCAGGCCCCGGATGTCGATGACCACGCTTTCCCCCACGTAGTTCATCAGGTAGTTCTGACCGTAGTAGGTAATGCCCCGGGCAAAGAAGATCACCACGATCCCCAGGGCAATCAGGTTCAGCAGCTGGGCATCGTTGTTGATGAAGACTTTGTCGATCACGTCCCGGACGATCCAGGGCACGTACAGGTTGGCGGCGGAGGTGAGCACGGTGCAGATGCCCGCCAGAGCCAGCCGGGGCAGATAGGGTTTGATGAAGCGCAAGATTCGCAGATACAGGTTCATGGATTCTCCTTTGCTGTTTCAAGGATCAGTCTGGCTGTCCGGTCCACGGCTCCCGGCTGGCCCAGTTTGGCCACAGCCTGCCGCATCTCTTCCCGGACGGTGGCAGTGGTTTCCGGCTCCAGAAAATGGAGGACGGCAGCGGCCATATGGTCCGGGGTCATGTTTTCCTGGATCAGTTCGGGCAGGATTTCCTTCCCGGCCAGGATATTGGGGAGGCCGATGTATTTCACATAGACCATGTGTTTGGCGATCCATATGCTGAGGGGACTGGCCGTGTAGCAGATCACGCTGGGCAGTCCGCAGAGGGCCGCTTCCAGGGTGACGGTGCCGCTGGTGGCCAGGGCCGCATCACAGGCGGTCATTACATCGTAGTTGTGGCCTTCCACCACTTTCACCGGCACCGGGCTGGTTTCCAGGATGCCCTGGAGCAGGGCAGCATCGATGGAAGGGGCTTTCTGGAGGATGAACTCCACATCCGGCCGCCGGGCCCGGATTTTGGGCAGGGCCTGGAGCATCACCGGCAGCACCCCGGTGATTTCCTTCACCCGGCTGCCCGGCAGCAGCAGCACCAGAGGATGGCCGGACCGCTTGCCCACCAGGGCTTCCGCCTCCTGGGGGCTCAGGGTGGGCTGGACGATGTCCACCAGGGGATTCCCCACAAATTCCACAGCCGCTCCCGCTTCCTGATAGACTTTGGCGGCAAAGGGATAGATGCAGGCCACTCTGGTGGCCAGCCGGGCCACGTCTTTGGCCCGTCCCCGGCGCCAGGCCCAGGCGGAAGGCGGGATGTAGGAAAACACCGGGATGCCCAGTTTTTTGGCTTCTTTGGCCACCCGCATGTTGAAATCCGGATAGTCCACGGTCACGAACACATCCGGTTTCTGTTCCTCCATGAGCCGGCGGAAGGCCTTCTTCAGCCCCAGCAGACGGGGCAGGGCCTGAAGGACTTCCACAAAGCCCATGACGCTGTAATCTTTATAGTTGAACACCACTTGGCCGCCGGCTGCTGCCAGGGCATCACCACCCATGCCAAAGACCTGGGCCGTGGGGTCCTGCTGCAGGATGGCTCGGGTCAGCGCGGCGGCATGAAGGTCGCCGGAAGCTTCCCCAGCAGAAATGAAAACTTTTGTCACCCTGTTGTCTCCTCTCTCATCTGAACATAAATGTACAGTTTATTATATCACATAACAAAAAAGGGGGTGTGAAAAAATTCACACCCCCTTTGCTGACAAAAAAGAGGGGGCTGTTGCTCATGCAACAGCCTCCTCTTTTTATTCACGCTTCCGGATCCTTCATGGCCACGACCACCAGCTTGTGGCGGTTGGCCAGGTCCAGTGCCTTTTCCCGTTCCACCAGGAGGGTCCGGCCGGCTTCCATAACGATGCCGGCACAGCCGGATTCGATCATGGATTCCACGGTCTTCACCCCCACCCCCGGCATATCGAACCGGTTGTCCTGGGCGGGCTTGGCGGTTTTGGCCACAATGGCCCCCTTGCCCAGCTTGCCGCCCCGGAGAATGCAGGCATCGGTGCCCTCGATGGCTTCCACGGCCATAATGGCCTTGTTCTTCACCACCACGGTCTGGCCGATGTCCAGGCCGCCGATTTTTTTCGCCATGGCGAAGCCGTACTTCATGTCTTCCCATTCTTCCGGTGTGGGCTGCCGTTTGCTCAGCACCCCTTCCTGGGGCATCAGGTCGGTGAGGAACAGGGTCTGATCCATCACATGGATCCCCATATCCTCCAGTTTGGCCACCAGGGCGTTCATGATGGTGTCATCATGCCGGTCCGGCAGGGACATGAGGATCTTGATGGCCTGCCAGTCAGGGACCAAAATGCCGCCGGAATAGAGGATTTCCTTGGTCACCTTGCCGATCATGGTGACTTCGTCCACCCCTTCCTGCTTCAGGGTCTTGAAGATCTTGCCCACCTTGCCGATGTTGATGGCATGGAAGACATCCGCTTCTTTTTCCAGGTCTTCATGGGTCCCCGGCACCAGGGCAATGGCCACCGTACGGTAGCCGGCCTTTTTGGCCCCCCGGACCACATCCACCGGCAGATGGCCCACTCCGGAAAGTACCCCCAAGGTCTTCCCCATAGGCTTACTCCCGGATGCCGTGGGCGGATGCCCGGCAGATGCCTCTTTCCACCGTGCGCAGGAAGCGCATGAAATGTTCCACTTCTTCGTAGCTGTCCAGTTCCTGTTCCATGGTCGCAATGGCATCGGACAGGGACAGACCTCTCTTGTAGAGGATCTTGTAGGCTTTCTTCAGCTCCCGGCGGACTTCCATGGGAATGCCGGCCCGGGAAATGCCCACGCTGTTGAGCCCTGCCACATAGGCCGGGTTCCCGGCCACGATCACGAAGGGAGGCACATCCTGGGAGATCCGGCTCATGCCGCCGCACATGCAGTTCCGGCCGATCTTGGTGAACTGGTGCACAGCCGTAAGGCCGCCGATGACGGCCCGGTCTTCCACGATCACATGGCCGGCCAGGGTGGCCACGTTGCTCATGATCACGTTGTTGCCCACGATGCAGTTGTGGGCCACGTGGGTATAGGCCATCATCAGCACGTTGTTGCCGATGCGGGTTTCATTGCCTTCCCCCACAGCTCGATGGACTGTGGCACATTCCCGGATGGTCACGTGATCCCCGATGATGGTTTCCGTATCTTCGCCTTTGTATTTCAGGTCCTGGGGGACCTCACCGATGCTGGCACCCTGGAAGAACTCGCAGTTTTTCCCGATGGTGGTCCGCCCGGTGATCACGACGTGGGGGTGAATCACGGTACCTTCACCGATCTTGACATGTTCACCGATCACAGAGTACGGGCCAATTTTCACGTTGGGGCCGATTTCCGCACCCGGTGCAATGATGGCTGTCTCATGTATCAAAGTAGAATCTGCTGTCATTGTTTCACTCCACCTTTATTGTTTATTTTCTGCCAGTGCAAAGAAGAAATCTCCTTCGCAGGCCGGCTCGCCGTCCACCGTACCTTCACAGTGGGCCACACCCATGTTGCCTTTGATCTTGGTGATGATGGCCGTGGTGACCAGCTGGTCTCCCGGTTTGATGGGACGGCGGAAACGCACTTTGTCGATTTTCCCGAAGACGGCGATCTTGCCCCGGTTTTCTTCCGGATACAGCAGGGTTACGCCGCCCACCTGGGCCATGGCTTCGATCAGCAGGACCCCCGGCATAATGGGGTTCCCGGGGAAGTGGCCGATGAACTGGGGCTCGTTCATGGTAATGTTCTTGATACCCACGGCCCGTTTCATGGGTTCCAGTTCAATGATCCGGTCCACCAGCAGCATGGGGTACCGGTGGGGCAGAATCTTTTGGATTTCCTGAATGTCTAATGTAATCATATCCTTGCTCCTTACTTCTTTTTTCTCTTTTCCGGGAACCGGAGTGTGTCTGGGATGGTATTCATGGAGTCTCCGGTATTCATCGATCTGCCGGGACACATTGTCGTTGAAGGCATGGCCGCTCTTCATGCAGATGATGTGGGCGTGGATGGGTCCCAGGAGATACATGTCTCCGATCACATCCAGGATCTTGTGCCGGATCAGTTCGTCCGGGAACCGGGGGATGGACAGGATCTTGTCCTTGCCGAACACCACCACGTTTTCCAGGGTGCCTCCCAGACCCAGTCCCATTTTCTGCAGCTGGGCGATTTCGTCCTCAAAGGCCACGGTCCGGGCGGCAGCCACTTCCTTCAGGAAGTTTTCCCCCTTGTCTTCCACATCCATCACCTGGGTACCCAGGAGGGGATGGGGATTGATGGAGGTAAAGGTGATCCGGAACCCTTCATAGGGCAGCACCACAATGGAACGGTCTCCGTCATAATGGGAGAAGGCCCGGTCCACATGATACACCTGCCGTTCCGCATCCTGTTCTGCAATGCCGGCCTTCAGAATCTGGTCGATGAAAGCCTGGGCGGAACCGTCTCCCACCGGAGGTTCTGCGGAAGACATCTCCACATAGCAGTTGTCGATTTTCAGGATGGCCAGGGCGGCCATGAGATGTTCGATGGTGGTGACGCTGGCCCCGTTTTCCGTCAGGGTGGTGGCCCGGGTGGTGGCGGTAATGTTGGCGGCCACAGCATGGACCTGGGGCCGGCCTTCCATGTCCGTCCGGATGAACACGATTCCCGTATCCACCGGAGCCGGACGCAGTGTCATTTCCACCAGTTTTCCGGAATGGAGCCCGATCCCGTCACAGGAAGCTGCCTGTTTCAGGGTATGCTGTTTTTCACTGGTCATAAATCACACGCCTTTCTTATATTCTTTATACCGTTTGCGGCCATCTTTCCAGCGGTCGTGGACCCAGAACCACATGGGGGGATCCAACCGGATTTCCCGCTCTGCAATGGCCACCAGTTCTTTCATTATAACACGGACGTCCTGGGAACGGTTAGGGGTTTTCTCCGTATGGAGGGCCGGATAGATCCGGGCCGTCAGGGTGCCGTCCGGATTGTTGTGCATAAAAAGAGGCACAATGGGAGATCCGAACATCCGGGAAAGATGGGCCGCACCCTGGGGCACCCGGGAAGGTTTGCCGAAGAACTCCAGATGTTCTCCCGTATGGGCAGAATCCTGGTCGTAGAGGATCCCTACCAGATGCTTTTTCTTCAAATAGCGGCCAATGGCCAGCATGCTGTTTTCCCCATGGTTGTAGGTCACGTGCTGCCCCACCATCCGCCGGTAGTCATTGATGAACCGGTCCATGGCCCCGTTGTTCTGTTTCCGGGTAATGGACAGGATGGGATAGCCCAGGAGGGCCATGGAAGCGCCCAGCATTTCCCAGTTGCCGTAATGGGCGGTGCACATGATCACCCCTTTGTCTTCGGCATAGGCTTTTTCCAGGTTCTCCAGCCCTTCAAAATGGACCAGCTGCCGGAAATTGTCCCTGGTGATCAGGGGATATTTCAGTACCTCGATGAGCATCCGTCCAAAGCGGTACACGCTTTCCCGGGCGATTTTTTCCGCTTCCGTCTCATCCACGCCCAGACAGTCCTTGATGTTTTCTTTGGCCATATACCGGCGCCAGGCAGGGACCACACGCCACCCCAGGTGTCCCAGCACCCAGGCCAGGGCATGGTTCAGACAGTCCGGCTGATGGCAGACCAGCCAGCTGATGAACTCCATGAGTTTGTACGCAGCCATCCTGTTTCCTCCTTAAAAAGTAAGATCCATGCCTCCGTACAGGCGATGGTCCCTTACCCCCACCTGGGCCTGGATGAATTTCCCCACCGGGAGACCGGCGCCGTAGTTGAAATGGCTGCCGTCATATTCTCCCATCAGGTTCATGGAAAGGCCCAGAAGCTTCGTTTCTTTTTCCACGGCGTAGAACCCGTGCTTGTACTGGTCTCCGGTGCCCACCCCGGCATGGAGCTTCCAGCCGGCCATCAGGGCCTTGCTGACAGCCACATAGCCCCGGCGGTCGTTCCGGTCGCCGATGTCTTCCACTCCGACGGCGATGGCCGGAGTCACCGGGGTTTCCCGGAGCACCTGAAGCTTGGCACTGACGGTGCCGTAAGATCCGTCATGTTTGGTATCCACATGGCTGCCGGCGATTTCCAGCCCCAGGGGCAGGGCGATGTTCCCCCGGACATTCCGTCCTTCCTTGGTCCAGTCCAGTCCGCCGGACACATGGCCGGGCATCCGGACATATCCGGAAGGGGCATTGATCACGCCGCTGGTGCCGCTGGGGGTGGTCTTGGCTTCCGCCGCCAGGGGCAGGGCCGTCAGGGCGCACAGGAGCGCTGCAGTCAGTTGTTTTTTCATGGCTCCTCCTTCTTTCCCTTTTCCAGCTGTTCCACGGTCTTTTCCAGCTGACGGAGCCGCTTCAGCATGGTACCCAGCTTCCGTTCGTTGGCGGTCTGCCGCAGCCAGTCCACATGGGGCTGTGCCGGGAAACCGGCCCACACCACATTGTCCGGCACGTCACTGATGATCCCGGTGCGGCCGGCGAAGGTGCAGTTGCTGCCGATCTTCAGGTGCCCGGCAGTGGCGGCCTGTCCCCCGAAGGTGCAGTTGTTGCCCACGGTGACGCTGCCGCTGATGCCCACATGGGCCACCAGGATGCAGTTTTCCCCGATGATGTCGTTGTGGCCCACATGGACCAGGTTGTCGATCTTGGTGCCCTTGCCGATCACCGTGCTGTCCACGGTGGCCCGGTCGATGCAGGTGTTGCAGCCGATTTCCACATCGTCCCCCAGGACCACGTTCCCGGTCTGGAGCACTTTGGTGTGTTTGCCGTTGGCGGTGATGTAGCCGAAGCCGTCCCCGCCGATGACGCAGCCGGCCTGGAGGATCACCCGGTCACCCACGATGCAGTCTTCCCGCACCGTCACATTGGAGTACAGGGTGCAGTCGGAACCGATCTTCACATGGCGCCCCACATACACATGGGGATAGATCACCGTGTTGTCGCCGATTTCCGCATCTTCCGCCACATAGGCAAAAGGCAGGATGGCCACGTTCTTCCCCACCTTGGCGGAGGGATGGATGAACGCGTACTGGCTGATGCCTTTCTTCACCGCTTCCGGGGGCCGGAACAGCTGGAGCAGCACTGCAAAGGCTGCCCTGGGATTTTCCACCGCCAGCACCGCCTGCTGTCCCTTGAATTCCGCGCCCCGGGGGATCATGATGGCCCCGGCCCGGGACTGTCCGGCCACTTCCAGATAGGGAGGCACCGCAAAGGAAATCTGATCATTCTGGGCTTCTTCCAGTCCATTGACTCCCTTGAGGACCATGCACGGATCTCCCTGAAGAATTTCCCCTTTCAACAATGTTGCCAGTTCCTGTAAGGTTTTTTCCATTTCCAGCATCCTTTCCATTTCATGATGGTACGGGAAAAAGGGCGAACACCGTCCGCCCTTGTCAAATCTTATTTCATTGCTTTGATGATGTCATCCGTAACGTCCACGCCGCCCTGGGGAACGGCTTCTTTCACCAGGATGGCGCTCAGGTTCTTTTCCTTGGCCACGGAAGCGGCAGCGGCGTCGAAGCTGCCCTTGACCTTGGCCTGGGCTTCCGCCTGGAGGCTGTGCATCTTCTGGCTCTTTTCCGTCAGGATCTTCTGGGCTTCTTCCTGGCTCTTCCCGGCGGTTTCCTGGTTCAGTTCCTCTTCCATGGCCTTGCCTTTGGTCTGAAGTTCCTGGGTGGCGTCCTTGAACACCTGGCTTTCCGTCTGGACCTTGTTCATGTCCACCACGCCGAACTGGGCGTTCCGCCCACAGCCAAAGGACAGCATGGCTGCTGCCACCACACAGAGAATCATTGCTTTTTTCATATTCGTTCCATCCCTCTTAGTAAACAATTTGCTGGACGACTGTATTCACCTCATCGGTAATGTCGTCGGCGCTGATATTGGCTCTCGGATTCCGGAAAATCAGCGTGTATTTCCGGCTGAGATTGACTTTCTTGATGGCGCTGAGGATATCGCTGTCGATTTCCTCCCGCATCTGTTTTTCCTTGTCTTCCTGCTGCTGGATCTGTTTGTCCATGGACTGGATCAGCTTGTCCAGTTCCGGCTGGCCTTCCTGGTTCCGGGGCTTTTTCCCGGTCAGGGACAGGCCCGTCTGTTCCTGGACCACCTGGCCGGCCAGTTCCTTGGAAAAGGCCTGGAGCCGTGCCTGGGAAGCCGCCACATCGGCTGCCAGCTGCTGCTGGAGCCACTGTTCCTTTTCCGCTTCCACTTCCGCTCGGTCCTTCTGCCGTTTGTCCAGCAGTTCCTGCTGTTCCTGGAGCAGTGCTTTCTGGGCGGCATCGTTCATCTTCACGCTGCCCAGCTTCAGCCGCAGGTTGAACAGGGGGATCCGGTATTTTTCCTCCACCGCATCCCGGTCCGCCTTCACCCGGCTTTCCGCTTCCTCTTCCAGGGCCGCCCGTTTCTTCCGGAGAAGATCCTGTTCCTGGGCCCGTTTTTCCGCCACTTTGGCGGACCACTGGGCGGACTGGAACTGTCCCTTTCCGGCTTCCCGGACTTTCTTCATCTGTCCCAGGAGCGCCAGCTGCTGCTGGCCGTTTTCCTTCTGGCGGTCACGGAGCCATTTGGCGGTTTCCAGCTGTTCTTTCTGCCGCTGCCATTCCTTGTATCTGGGATGCTGTTCCACCAGCCGGTCCCAGTCCACGACGGCAAACCGGGGCTTTTCCTGCTGAAAGGGAAGCTTCCCCCAGGAAAGGCCGCAGCCGGTCAGGAGAAAGAGCCCGGTCAGCAGAAGACTGAGCCATCTGCCCATGAGCCATTCCTCCTGTCCCCTGCCAGATCCTTATTTCTTGGCTTTTTTCAGCTGGGCGGTGACATCCGCCGTTACATCCAGGCCGCCGTACACCACGGCGCCCTGGTTGACCACCACCGTCAGGCCCTTGGTCTTGCCCACGGCCACAATGGCGTCATCCACTTCTTTTTTGACCGGTTCAATCAGTTCCTTCTGCTTTTCTTCCAGTTTCTTCTGGTAGTCCGCAGCCAGTTTCTGCTTGTCCGCGTCGCTCATGTCCTTGCTCTTTTCTTCAAATTCCTTGCGGCTGTCTTCTGCGGCCTGCTGCAGCTGGGTCTGGGCGTCTGCCAGCCCGGGGGCTGCCGCCATCACCTGGTTGTAGTTGACTTTGCCGATGGCCGAATTGCTGGTGGCGTCGCCGCCGCCCATGTTCTTGCCCTGGACGGCCAGGACGAAGATCCCGACCACCATAATGGCCGCAATGGCCAGAGAAATGACCTTGACATTTTTCTTGTGGGCCAATTCCATCATTTTACTATCCCTGCTTCCTTGTTATGCAATTTGTTTATCAGAACTGACCGCCGAAGCTGAAGTGGAAGCGGCCGCCACGGTCGCTGCTTTCCAGCCGGTAGCCATAGTCCAGCTTGATGGGACCCAGCGGGGAGTTGATCCGGAGACCGATACCCACGGAGTTCTTCATTTTGCCCAGGTCGAAGTTGGATTCGTCGTATTCCTTGCTCCAGGCATAGCCCGTATCCGTAAAGAACACGCCCTGGACTTTCTTGATGATGGGATACCGGAATTCCAGGGATCCCTTCACCATGCTGTTGCCCTTGAACTGGTCGTCCCGGTAGCCCCGGAGGACGTCGCTGCCGCCTACGCTGAAGCGCTGGGACAGGGGCATATCCCCGTTGGCATAGCCGGCCCCCAGGTTAAGGGCCCACACATTGTCCTTGCCCATCCGGTAGTAGTACCGGTAATCGGCCTGGTACTTCTGGAAGTTGAAATCCCCACCGAAGTTGGCCACTTCCACGGAATAGGCCGTCCGTTTCCCTTCCCGGGGATCGTAGATATTGTCCCGGGTATCCAGGGTCCGGGCTAAGGTGATGCTCCGGGTGATCCCGAAGTTCTTCTTCAGCCGTTCGTGCTTGTCCCAATCGTAGTCGTCCGGATATTCATGGATATACTGATAGTCATTTTGTCCGGCTTCGAACCACTGGGTGCCGTAGCCGCTGACGGGCTTCTTGTATTTGTCATCCCGGTTCTTCAGGGTGATGCTGTTGGTGATGAATTCGTTGTCGGTGACCCGGCTGAAGAACAGTTCTTCCCCTGTACGTTTCTTGTAGTACCGGGCGATTTCGTCCCCGCTCCGGTTGTAGTCCACGTACTCGTTGGTCATGTTGTAGAAGGTGAAACCGGCTGTGGTTTCCTTGTCGTCGATCCAGGGCTTCACATAGGACACTTCGAAGTTGGCTTTGGTTTCGGAGTCGCCGCCGAATTCCCAACGGGCGCTGACGCTGTCCCCGGTGCCCATGAAGTTCTTGTCCCCGATGCTCACCATGCCCAGGAAGCCGTCGGCATCACTGTAGCCGGCGCCGATCCCGAAGGTACCGGTGCTGGTTTCCACCACGGACACTTCCACAGAAACGGTATTGGGCATCTGGCCCGGGTTCAGACGGATGTTCACGTCTTCGAAGAAGCCCAGGTTGTAGATCTTCTGCATGGCCCGGCGGGCTTTCTTGGCGTTGAAGGGTTCCCCCTTCTTCATGCGCATTTCCCGGATGACCACATAATCCTTGGTCTTGGTGTTGCCCTTGACCCGGAAATCTTCGATGACCCCTTCGGCTACCTGGACGATCAGCCGGCCGTCCGGCTGCATCCGCACGTCGGCCACCTTGGCCAGGATGTAGCCCTGCTGGCTGTACAGGCTTTCCACCTTCCGGGCGCCGATGTTCACGTCCCGGGAGTTCAGGACCTTGCCAATGGGCAGATCCAGGGCTTTTTTGATGTCTCCGGTGGAGAGCACCGTATTCCCTTCGATATCCAGATCCGTCAGCACGGGATTTTCTTCCAGCTGGTATTTGATCTGGACCCCTTCCGGCACTTTGGTGAACACCGGGCGGATGTCGTAGAACCAGCCGGTTTCATACAGGGCCCGGATATCGTCCTGGAGCCCTTCCCTGGTGAATTTGGTGCCGGCGGGCATTTTCAGCACATCCGCCAGTTTGGCGGCATCTTCATGAGCCGCCCCTTCCAGGGTAACTTTGGTCACGGTCTGACCGATGAAGGGCGTGGATTCCTTTTCCACTTTGGCGTACTGGTTTTCCTGGGTGGTGATGTCGTAGTCGGACAACACGGACTGCTGGAGGATGCTCCGGCCCGGCAGCTGTTTGTTCTGGGCTTCCTGGATTTCCTTCTGCTGGGTCATCCGGGCTTCCAGCTGTTCTTCGTCAGCCTGGACCTTCTGTTTTTCCTGTTCCAGCTTTTTCTTGCCGACTTTTTCGATATAGGTGACGCCATTCCGGCGGACTTCCCGGTATCTGGGTTCTTCTTCCGCGGCGGCTGCAGACGTTTCCGTCTGAGCCGGCTGGACGGCGGGCTGTTCTGCCGGAGCCACTTCGATGGTCCCCACACCCTGTTGTCCTTCCTTGGCAGCGGTCTTGTGACCGCCCAGTTCCACTTCCTGGCTGTGGGAAACTTCTGCGGCATAGACCGGAGAGGTCAGCGCCAGGGAAGCCAGGACGGCGACGGACAGGCGCCGCCAGTTTACTTGATTCTTCATAGAGTACCCCCTGTACAGGTTGCTTTCATCATCAGTCAGCATCACTAACGATTAATGATACCATATCTTGTTTATTATACCTTCTATAGACCAAGATTTCCAGTCCCGGAGTGTGAAAAAAGCAGGTCCCCGGGTCGGGACCTGCTTTTTGTCAGCTGTCAGAATCTTGTCCGGTACTGGACACCGTACCAGTGATTGTTGTCCTGATCGGTGGCTATGCCCACGTGGACTTTCGGCGCGATCCGGAACCCGGCGTACAGGTTGTGCTCCTCTCCGTCGAAGCTGGTGGTGTAACCGATCAGCAGCTTCCGGCCGAAGTACCGGCTCAGCAGCACATTGTACTGGCGCCGTTCCTGACCGGTGGCATCATTGGCCCGGTTGGTGTCCGCCGAAAACGCCACGGTGTTCTGGACATTGCCGCTGTAGATCCGCAGTTCGTCCAGCCCCAGGGCCTGTTTGATGGCATCTTCCACATCCGCCAGGAAGGTCATCTGGAGCCCGGCATCCACCAGTCCCTTCCAGGCATCGTCCCCCAGGCTGGCATTGTCCGTCTTCAGGGTCAGGAACCGCTTCAGGGTATTCTCATCCTGGGGCGGATCGCTGGACAGCTTGATGACGATGTCGTCCAGGCTCAGGGGCCCGCTGGCCTTGGCCAGGATATTGTACTGTCCCAACCGGGTAAAAGCCGCCATGTTCACATTGGGGATGAAGGTGCCCGGCCGGGGCCAGTAGATTTCCCCGAAACCGATGTTGAAGGGAGTCCCCAGGTATTTGAGCCGGCTGCCCCGGTTCACCCGGATGCTGCCGTTGATCTGGGGGAAGGCAGTGCTGCCCAGGATGTGGAACTGCCCCTTCAGCCACAGGTCCATGAAGGCCGCGTTGTACAGGTGCAGGTTGTTGCCCAGGTCCACATCGATGTCCAGCCCGATGTCCGAGCCCCCTTCCCCGAATTCCGGAATGGAGGAGATCCCCAAATACCCCTTGTCCAGCTTCAGATTCCCGGACAGGAAAGGTTTCCCCTCTTTGTGTTCCAGGTCGAAATTCCCGTTGAGTTTCCCCCTGATGCTGGAGGAAACCAGTTCCACGTCCCGGATGGCCAGGTTCAGGTGGTAGGGCTTGCCGGATTCATCCTTGAGCAGATAGGAGCCGGATGCAGTGATGCTGCCCTTTTTCCCGGTGGTGGTGGAAAATTCCTTCAGGGTGATGGTCTTCCCGTTGAAAGCGGCATGGAACTTCACATTGTCGAAGGTGTTGTCCAGGCCCCGGAATTTCACCGTACCTCCGTCCAGATCGATGGATCCGTTCAGGTTGTAGTCTTCCAGGGTGCCGGTTACGGATACCCGGCCGCTGGTGGGCCCTTCCGCCCACTGGACCCATTTGGTCAGGGTGGGCAGGATGGCCAGGTTCCCGTTGTCCAGATGGACTTCCAGGTTCATCCGGGCATCCGGATTTTTCCGTTTCCCGGCCGCCCGGAGCAGGTCCATGGGGAAGGTGCCGTAGGCACTGATCTTGTACACGTCACGCTGGATCAGGAACTGGTCCAGATGGAACATGTCATTCCGGAGGGTGACCATGCCGTACAGACTGTCGAAGGACACCCCGCTGATGCTCCCTTCCTTCATTTCCAGGGAGAAGTTCCCGCTGGGGTCGTCCAGCTTCCCTTTCAGCTGGGCCACGATGTTCAGTTTGCCGCTGACTTCCGGCGGGTTATCCAGGGCCACGGTAAGGAGCTTGGCATTGGCCTCACTGGTGGCCAGTTCCAGGTCGAGGGTCCGCTTCCGCAGGTCGATGTTCCCCTGGGCGGCAATAAGCCCGCCGCCGCTTTCCCGGGCCTGGAGCTTCCGGATCTTCCACAGGCCCAGATGGGTGTAAAGGTCGAAATCTGCCGAGGCAAAGGGCACCCCGGCCACTTTCCCGTCTTCCACCTTGCCGATGACGGTCATGCCTGTCCGGGGACCGTCAGGATTGGCTTCGATGCGGCCGGACAGGTACCCGTCCACATCCGCCTGGATGCCGCCCATCTGGAGCAGGGAGCGTACATTGCCCCGGTTCACATCCACCGTCCACTGGAACAGTTTCCGGTCGAAGTCGAACTTGGCTTTCAGGGCATAGTCCCCGCCGGTCTTCTGCTGAAAGGTGCCCTGGAAATTGTTCACATGGCCGCCCTGACTCTGGAAGGAAAGGGCCAGGCCGGTGAATTCCACCCCGTTGATCAGCACGGAATCCGAAGACAGTACCCCCTGGAACAGGGGCCGGCTGGTGTGGCCGGTGATGCTGCCGCTGAAGTTCACGTTGCCTTCCAGATCCACACTGTCCTTGAGCCAGGGCAGCCGCAGCAGGTTGATGTTTTTGGCATCGATGCCCAGATCCAGGAACCCGTCCCGGCTGACGGTGCCGCTGAACCGGGCCTGGCAGGTCAGAGCCTGGACCCGGAAATTGTTCAGATGGAGGAGCTTTCCGTCATAGGCATAATCCCCGTCCACTTCGTCCACCAGGAACTTGTTCACGGAACCGTCCCAGCCGTGGACATGGCCGGTGAAGGAGGGATTGGACAAAGGCCCTTTGACGGAAAGGGTGTTGGTCAGGTTGCCGGTTACCGGCCAGGGGGACTGGAAGACCTCACTGAGAGGCTCCAGCCGGATGCCCCGGGTCTCCAGGGTCAGATCCAGTACCGGTTCGCTGCCGGACAGATCCGCCGTGCCGTCCAGGATGTGGGTTCCCTTGTCCAGGTTGATTTCCACTTTGTGGAAACCGGCCTTCCGGCCCTTCCATTCCAGGGCTCCGTGGGCTTCCTGGATGGTCTGGCCCATGATTTCCCCTTCCCGGAAGGAAAAGGCTCCGAAGGCCTGGGGATCCTCCCCGGTGCCGCTGAGAAGGAGATGGGCGGACAAAAGGCCTTTGCCCTCCTGTCCAACCGCTGCCAGCAGAGGATCCACCGGCAGATCCGTCACGTACAGATCCCCCTGGAGCTGGTCTTCTTTCAGGCTGCCGCTGCCGGCCAGGGCGCCCCCTTCTTCCGTATAGGCGGAAATCCGGCTGAGGGTAAAACCGCTGCCGTCCACCGTTCCGTCCAGGGCAATCTGCTGCAGCTTCAGGTTCCCCCAGGAAAGGGAGAGATCACTGGAAACCGTTTCCCCCTGGAGCTGGCCGTGCTTGTACTGTCCCTGGGCATAGAGGGTCCCGTCCAGGACCAGGCTGCCCAGCCGGGGCAGGAAGGTACCGGCGTCCACGCCGTCCATCGTCAGGGCCAGCTGGCCGTCCTGGTCTTCCCAGTCATAGGAGGCCTGCACCGTCACCGAGCCGCCGCCCAGGGACGCTTTGGCCCCATCGGTTTCCACCCGGTGGTCCCGGAAGGAGAAGGGCAGGGTCACCTGGGCCGCCTCATAGCCCTGGAAAGTCAGCGCCGGGCTGGTAAAGGTGCCGCTGCCGGTCAGGTTGTCTTTGGTGCCGTCCAGGGCCATGCTGCCCTGGATGGTTCCGGATACAGGCAGATCCAGAGGCAGGGCAGCCAGGTCGATTCCGTTGGTTTCCGCCTGGAGTTTTTCCACCCGGGGGTTCTCCAGATCCGTCAGATCCATGCCCCCGGAAATCCGGAGTTTCTGTCCGTCCACGGAAACATCCAGATCCCGGGCTTTCAGCTGCAGCTGGTCAAAGGACAGTTCCCCGTCGGCGCCCAGTGCCAGTTCCTTCCCTTCCCATTCATAAACGGCCCCCACCTGGCGCAGCAGGGCTTTGCCCGACAGCTGGCTGCCGGAGGCATTGTTGGTCCAGGTAACGGAGGCATCCGCCAGGGCTCCGGACAAATCCGTTACCGGCAGGAATTGTTCCGCCAGGGGGCTGAAATCCTGGAGGGCCAGCAGCTCCGTCCGGGCCGTCAGGGTGCCCTGCCGGTCCGTGTTCAGGGTCCCGGCCACATGGATGGATTGATCCTTCCGGGTAACCGTGAGATCCAGGGCAAAGTCCGGATTCCGGGAAGGATCGATGGTCCCTTCCACCCCGGCCTGCCAGGTGCCATAGGGCAGACGCAGTTCCACCGAACCGTCCCGGATGGCGATGAGTCCCTTGAAATCCGTACTGGAACTCTGGCTTTCCTTCAGGAGATGGGCCACATTCCATTCCTGCCGGTCATTTTGGACCAGATACAGCCGGGGCCCGTCCAGGGTGATCCGGGTCACGGTGCCCACTGCACCGCTGCCAGTGAGGAATTTCAGGGGATCCACCTGGAGGGACAGGGCCGGTACCTGGGCCACCAGATTGCCCTGTTCATCTTCCAGCCGCAGGTTCCGGGCCGTAAAGGTCAGATCCGGGCTCACTTCCATGGTTTCCATCTGCAGTTGTCCGTTGATGTATCCACCGGCGGTCTGTTCCACCAGGGGAATGGCCCGCTCCAGTCCTGCGGGAAGGATCACCTTCCACAGGACCAGGTACAGCAGGACCAGGACCCCGGCCAGAATGCCCAGCCGTCTTTTCCCTTTGGTACCCATAGGGGCCTCCGTATCGTTGGTCGTTGGTCGTTGATCGTTCATCGTTTAGCGTGGAACCCACCACCATGCTCCGCATGGTCCCCCGCCCTTAAAAAGGGCGGATAGAGAAAGAGAGGAATGCCGCATGGTCCCCAGCTACGGCATAAGCGACCGCCAACGCCGCTAAAGCGTCGGGCGCCTGCTTACGCCCTTAAAAAGGCTGTGCCCTTGCGCCACATTTCATTGATTGATTATGCACAACATAAGTATAGCAGGTATGGAGGGTAAAAGAAAAGAGCCTGCATACGCAGACTCTTTGGTCACTGTTGATTTTATTCGTTTTCCACAGGCACACCCATGCTCTGTTCCAACAGGGCGGTGGAGGTGTTGTAGTCGTACAGGGCCTGGATGTAGTTGTTCTTGGCGGTGGTGAGGGCCACGGACGCATCCATCACGTCGGTGTTGGTCCCCACGCCGGCCCGGTACCGGAGCTGGGCAATGCGGTAATCTTCTTCCGCCTGGGCCACGGCCACTTCCGTGGTCTTGATCCGTTTTTCCGCTTCCCGCATGCTCAGGTAGCTGGTCCGTACTGCCAGACGCACTTCATCACTGATCTGCCGGTAGCTTTCCTGGGCCCTTACCACATTGGCCTTGGCTTCCCGGACCTTGGCGGCATTGACCCCGTAATCCCAGATATTCTGGTTGATGCTCACGCCCAGGGACCAGTTGTTCCGGTTCTGGCCCGGGAAGGTGTCATTGCTCCATTCATTGGAAGCCCCCAGGCTCACCTGGGGCAGGCTGCCGGCATTGGCGATCTTCTGGGCGGCCTGGGCCATGCCCACAGAGGCTTCCGCCTGGTGGATCTCCGGCCGGTTGGCCATGGCGTAGGTCACGCAGTTGTCCAGGGTGTAATCATTGGGTTTGTATTCCAGTCCCTGGCTCAGGTTCAGCCGGGTGGCGGTGGGCAGCCCGATTACGTTGTTCAGGGAGGAAACAGCCACTTCATAGTTGTTTTCCGCCTGGGTCAGGGTCTGCTGGGCATTCACCAGTTCCACCTGGGACCGGAGCACATCGGCCTTGGCCACCACGCCCACGGCAAACTGGGCCTGGGTGTTCTTCAGATGTTCATCCAGCCGGTCCACGGTTTCCTTGTCCAGGTTCACAGTGTTGGCGGCCTGGAGCACGTCATAGTAGCCCTTTTCCGCATTGTACCGGGTGGTCTGGTAGGAACTGCTCATACCGTACTGGTAGTAGTCCAGGTTCTTTTTGGCCTGGTCGATGGCCCCTTCCAGACGGCCTCCGGTATAGATGGGCACGGAAATGCTCACCGTATTGGTGTGGTCATTGGCGGCTCTATGGTACCCCACCACCTGGTTTCCTCCCCCATAAATGGGGACCGTCCTGGTACCCTGATAATTCTCCGTCCGGCCGCTGTAATGGCGGAAGTCAATGCTCCCCCACCGGGCTCCTTTGGCCTGGTCCAGGTTGGCTTTGGCGGCTTCCAGTTCCGCAGCGGAAATCTTCACGCTGGAATTGTTGTCCAGGGCCATGCGGACGGTTTTCCCCAGGTCCAGGTTAACGGTTTCCGGGGTGGCAGCCCCGACTGTATGGATGGAAAGAGCGCTCAGGATCACAGCGCTCAGAATCATGCTTTTGGTATGGAAATGCTTCACAATCAGACCCTCCTGTACTTTCTGACTACCTAGTCAGCTTTTATTATTATAATCAGTTGAAAAAGTAAAGTCAACCAACGACTTTTTGAACTTTTTGTCAGAATCTGGCCCGGAGCCCCACATAGGCTGTATCGGCGCCATGATCCAGCACATCCATACTCTCCCCGATCAGGGACAGTTTCGGAGTAAAGGCATATTCCGCCCCCACCTTCAGTTTGGCATCATCGAAATCATAGAAATCGGTGAACAGCCTGAACTTGGGAGACAGAACCCAGTCGGCGCCTACACCGAACTGGCCTTCCATGACCCCGGCCCGTCCCCAGATGTATTTGTTCAGCTTTTTGTTGTAATGGAAATTCAGCTTGTCCCGGTCCCCGATGTCAGAAACCCCCAGGAAGGCATAGGCATCTTCCTTCAGGGGCAGCTTCACGCCCATATCCGTGCGCCATTTGCTTCTTTTGTCATTGTACAGCACATCCGCCTGGACCTGGGCATCGGTGACCACCCCCAGGATCTTGTCCGCCTTCACGGAAGTGGATTTGGCATGACGGATGGTCTCCTTCAGATCCTGCTGGGTCTGGGGATCGGTGACCACATCCTGGAGGGCTGCTGCGGTATTCTGGAGTTTTTTGCTGGCGTCCGCCATATTGGCCGCCATGGCCGCCACGTTCCGGCCGGTGGCCCCGTCCGCATCCGCCTTGTCCATGATGCTGTTCATGTGGATGCTCATTTCCTTCATCTGCCCCACCATGGCGTGGATGTCACCCTGGTTCTGTTGGGCCATGGTGGCCAGGGTCTTGGTGAAGGCATTCATGTTCTTGGCCACTTCCCCGGTCTGGACAAATCCTTCCCGCATGGATTTCTGCACGTTCTTGTCCCCGAACACATTGCTGAAGGCATCCACCACCACTTCCAGCTTGTCCAGGACCTTGCCGGAGGAATCCATCAGCTTGTCGATGCCTCCCGCCTGCTGGCCGGTAATGGTCTCTCCGGCTTTGAACACCAGGCCGGTGGCGATTTTCGGCGGAGCGATGGTGACGAATTTAGTCCCCATGACCCCGTCCATGCCAATGGCGAACTGGGAATTGCGGGGAATCTTCTGTTTTTCATCCATCTTCATGACCACTTTCACCTTGGACCCGTCCACCACGATGTCATCCACCTTGCCCACCGGTACCCCGGCGAAACGGACTTCGTTGCCCACCTTCAGGCCGTTCACATCGTCGAACATCACATTCAGTTTGTAGGTCCGGCCGGCAAAACTGAATACCCCCAGAAAGGTCAGCATCAGGGCCAGGATCACGATGCCTCCCAGGGTGACGGCACCGACTTTGACTTCATCTGCTTTCATGCTCTTACTCCTTGTCTTCCAAAATATCACTGCGCAGGAACGCCCGTACCAGGGGTTCCCGGGTATGTCTGGCTTCTTCCACCGTTCCGGAAAAAACGATGTGACCGTGGCTCAGCATCAGGATCCGGTCCGCACAGAGAAAAGCGGAGGCCATGTCATGGGTCACCAGCACGGAGGTGATCCCCAGCTTTTTCTTGGTATCCAGGATCAGCTGGCTGATGTTGGTGGCCATAATGGGATCCAGGCCGGCAGTGGGTTCATCATAGAGGATGATATCCGGCTGCAGGGCCAGGGCCCGGGCCAGTCCCACCCGTTTCTGCATGCCCCCGGACAGCTGGGCCGGGTACACATGCTCGTTGCCGGAAAGGCCTACGGCCTCCAGCAGGTCCTTCACCCGCTTCTGGATGGCTTCTTCGGACAGGCTGGTGTGCTGGCGCAGGCCGAAGGCCACGTTTTCACCCACATCCAGGAAATCGAACAGGGCGGAATACTGGAATACCATGCCCATATGCTGGCGCAGCTGATTCCACTGCTCTTCGTTGAACTGTTCCACCGGATGGCCCTGGATCACCACCTGGCCCTCCTGGGGTTTCAGCAGGCCGATGAGCAGCTTCAGAACGGTGCTTTTCCCGGTCCCGGAAGGGCCGATCACCGCCAGGGTCTCCCCTTTGGCCACGGAAAAGCTGACCCGGTCCAGGACCACTTTAGAACCGAAATGCATTTCCACATTCCGGAATTCAATCACAGGTTGTTCCATCTCAGCCTCCATGGACATACAGGATCACCGACAGGAAATAGTTGGCGATAAAAATCAGGATAATGGACAGCACCACGGATTTGGTGGTGGCCATGCCCACCCCTTCGGCTCCCTGCTGGGCGTTGAGCCCCTTGTGGCAGCCGATGGTGGCGATGATGGCTCCGAACACGGCTCCCTTGATCAGGCCACCGATGATGTCCCAGGGTTCAATGAAGCCCCGGATGCTTTCCAGGAACATGTGGGAACTGATGCCGGCGTAGTTCTCCGCCACGAACCAGCCCCCCACGTCCCCCACCAGGTTGGCGTAGACCACCAGGACGGGCATCATCAGGACAATGGCCAGGAGACGGGGTGTTACCAGGAACCGGATGGGACTGACCGCCATCACCCGCAGGGCATCGATCTGTTCGGTGACCTTCATGGTCCCGATCTCCGCTGCAATGGCCGCCCCGATCCGGCCGGCCACCACCACCCCGGTAAGGATGGGGGACAGTTCCCGGCCCATGGCGATGGCCACGATGCCCCCTACGGAATCCGCGGCGCCGAAGCGGACGAATTCCTTGGCGGTCTGGACGGACATGACCATGCCGGTGCACAGGATGGTCATGCTGACGATTGGCAGGGAATCTGCCCCCAGCCAGGCCATCTGCCGCAGGACTTCCCGCCGGTCCGCCGTCCCGGCCGCCCGGCAGGCCTCCAGGAACAGGTTCACCACACGCCCGGTGCGGGCACACAGATCCACCATTTTCCGGCCGACCCAGCGGCAAATCTCTTGGCATCCCATGGAAACAGCTCCTTTTCCCTTATAGTTATAATGATTATTATACCCTATCCGGATAAAAATTTGTAGAAAAAGGGGGTGTTAAAAATTCACATCCCCTGTCAGTGACCAAAAAGGTGCTGTGAAAAAATGATTTCTCATTTTTTCACAGCACCTTTTTCCTTATCGCTTCTTCACATCCACCACTACATTGCTTTCCCCGGTGATGATGAAATCCATGGGGAATTTCTGTTTGTATTTGCTCCCTTTCAGAAGGCCGGTGATGGCACTGGTCATGCTGCCGGAAGAACTGCCTGCAGCCCGGGCGGCGGCCCGGCGGCTGGGACGGCTGTCCCCGTAGGAAGGCATCAGGTCCACCACCACTTCATTGTTGGCGTCCATGTCATTGAATTCCGTGAGGAAATCCCGGAACTGGCGCTGGGAGGACTGGTACATGGCGCTGTCGTCCTCAGCAGACCCGTCCCCTCCATCCTGTCCCTGGGCAGCATTGCCCCCGTTGCGGCTGTTCCGCTTGGACAGGGCCTTGCTGATCCAGGTAGTGGCATTGCCGCTGCGGACGATCAGGTTCATGGGGCCCGCCGGCTGTTTATCCGGGATCCTGAAATTGATGGTCCGGGTGATTTCCTCCGCCCGGTAGGGCTTGAAGGTCAGGGTGATGGGCAGGAGGCCTCCCTGTACGGCGGTGGAGGGAGCGGAAGCCCCCACCATTTCCGCCACTTCACAGCCGGAAGTGGTTTCCACGTCCACATTGATGTCCTGGATGGTCACTTTGTCGAACCGGTTGTTCATCAGCATGTCCGTAGCCACGTTCAGTTCCGAATCCGTCAGCTTCCCGATATCGGAAGCGCTGTAGAACATGTTTTCCCTGCGGAGCCGGATGGGCCCTTCCTTCTCTCCCTGGGCCGTGATGGTGAACCGGATCCGGGAAGTACCGGCCCCTTTCCGGTCTTTGGCCATGCTCACCGTATTGTAGGTGACCCCGTCCACCAGGGTGGGCACCAGGTCCTCATCGGTGATCAGCTGGACATTGCTGCTTTTGTGCAGCCCCCGGTCCTTGTCGGTGACGGAGACGTACATGGGAATGATGGGAGCGTTTTCCCCTTCTTTTCCGGCAATGCCGCTGAGCCGGTCCTGGCTGATCCGTCCCAGGGTCTTGCCCAGAGTCCCCACTTTGAAAGCACTCTGGATATTGGGCACGGAGGCAAAAATCCAGGCATTGGTCATGAAATAGTTGGAATCCCCGTGCTGGAGGAAGGGGTGGCCGAAGGCCAGGATCCGTCCTTCTTCATCGGTCCAGGTCACGGTACCGATGGCCCCGATGACCATATCCCCCCGGACCAGGGAAACCCCCACGGAACTGCCCGGTTCCAGTTTCACATTGTCCAGGGCTTCCGTGCCCCCGGGCACCGCATAAGAAGTGAGCCCGAAGGGAGACAGTCTTTCATTGAGATGGGCCACCCCGTCGGCTGTGAATCCGCTGACCATCAGCGGTGTGCTCTTGGGCAGGAATACGGAAGGCCGGGGATCGGTTTCGTCAAAGAGCCGGAGCATTTCGCTGATGGGAGTCAGGAAGCAGTAATTGGGGTCGGAAAAGGCCTGGCCGTAGGCCACGGCTCCCGCCAGCCGGCCGTCGATGTACACCGGACTGCCGCTCATGCCCTGGGCGATGCCGCCGCTTTCCTTCAGCAGCGGCCCGGATGCTTTGATCAGGATGTTGTAGCCCCCGGTTTCCGTACCGGTGACCCCCAGGACCTCCACATCGAAGGTTTCGATGTCCGCGCCCCGGATCACCGTCTTTCCGTAGCCTTTCATCCCCGGCTTCAGTTCTTCCACCGCAATGGTGGGGATGGCGGCGCTCACCAGGGACACCATCGCCATCAGGCATCCCAGGGTCAGCACCAGGAGCCGCTTCCACTTCATACGATCCATATTTCCTCCTGTAAAAAAGAGGGTGTGATTGTGTCTTCACACCCTCTGGTTCCTGTCATTTTGCAAAAGCCCGCTTCCGGCCCCTCAGGGCTGGATGGCGGCCACCACCTGATCCGCAGCAATCTGGCTGCCGGGGGCCACTTCCACGGAAACCACTTTTCCGCTGCAGTTGGCACGGGCTGCCGGTGCCGTCCCGGTCAGGGTCTTCACCGTTACCAGTACAGAGCCTTCCGATACCTGGGTGCCCACAGAAACCACCGTTGCCACCTGGCCGGACAGACTGCTTTTCTGGGGCTGCACCCCTGCCGCCTGGGCCACACCCAGGGCCAGCAATACCATCAGCAAGGCTGCTGCCCATATTTTTCTGTTTTTCAGGATTTTGTGTAACATGATCAGCACCTCTTTTCTTCCGTTTGTTTATTATATACCGAAGGAGAGGGGAGATGCAAGGGGGCTGTTGCCTGTAGGGCAACAGATCTGTCAACGGTCAGCTGTCAACTGTCAACGGCCAAAGGAAGTCAGCAAAGCTGACTTTGAACAATGGCAAACAGGTTCGGCAAACAACAGATTTACCATTTCAAAATCAATTTGCAAAAATTGATTTCCAACGGCAGCTGACTGCTGACCGTTGACCGCTGACAGTTTTTATTTCCTGAACACCCCCAGGGCCACCCGTACCGGCCGCTCGGTTCCGTCGCTGGGGTCGTTCATGATCTTTCCGTTGACCACCATTTCACTGGAGCCGCCGCCGTCGAAATTCATGGCCCGGTCGGCCCCCAGCTGGACGAAATACCGGCCGAACTCGGTCAGGGTCATCCCCACGCTGTCATCAGACCGGCCGTCGGCCACCACCACCAGGACGGTGCCGTCTTTTTTGATGCCCACGCCGGTCCGGGGAGCCCGGCCCAGGGCAATGTCATCGGCGATTTCCTCTTCCTCACTGGTCACCTGGACCCGGCCATCCCGGACCAGCTGGGGACCGGCGGATCCCACGGAAGGTGCGCTGTCGGCCGCGGCATTCCCCAGGGTCTGGGTCACTTTCACCGGATCCCCGGTCCGGAGTCCGTTCAGGAAGGCCGCGGCCGCTCCGTTCCCGGAAAGTACCGTGGTGCCAGGGGTCAGGGCCATGCTGCCGGCCCCTTTCCGGATCTCCCGGACCACCCCGCCTGCCAGCCGGACTTCCGTGCCGTAGGCATTGGTGTCGGTGGTATCATCATATCCGTCATTGAACAGGATCAGTTCATTGGCCAGCCGCATCCGGTCCACCCCGCCGATGGCAAAGGTCTTCCCGTCCGGCCGGGTGACGGTACCGCTGTAGGACAATCCTGGCTGGATGGAGGGAACCCCCGTCCGGGGAATCACCAGACCGGTCCGTGGGGTGCTTTCCATGCCCAGCCATTTGTCCTGGATCTTCAGGTTCCCCACCACCCAGATATCGCTGTCGAAATAGGAGGCATTCACCAGGGCCACGGCACCGGACCGTTTCTGAATCATGGACAGGGTCCCCCGCTGGATGGTCTTTCCGTACCCGGGGATGAAATCCAGCCGGAAATCACTGGAAGGTGCCAGAGTCAGCAGATAGGTCTTCACCCGGCCGGCCCCCAGGTTTACAGTGCTTTCCCGGTAGGTCAGCCCTTTGCCCAGCCACTGGGATTTCCCGGCTGCCGGTCTGGCGGTGCTGCCCCCGGTACTTCCGGACCGGGGAAAATCCACCACCAGCCGCTGGGGATTCTTCAGCAGGAAGATCTTGTAGACGGGCACGGTTTTCCGGAACACCACCACCAGCCGGCTGTTCCTGCCCTGGGGTTCCAGATAAGCTTTCTGGATCCGGGGGTCCCGGAGCCGGACCATTTCCGTCCGTTCCGCTTTCCCCTTCAGGTCGATGATCAGCTGGTTCCCGGTCACCCGGGCGGTATAGGACAGGGGGGCATCCAGATTCATCACCACCCGGGCCCGGTTGGGCGTGACCCCTCCCCGGAGGGTGCTGACCCGGGCTGCCTGGGCTGCCGGCAGGGAAGCCGTCAGCAGCATGCCCGCCAGGATAAAACGTGCCATCCATTTTCTGTAACTGTGATTCATGATTCTCTATCGCGATCCTTTCGTGGAAAAAGGGACTGTTGCATGAGCAACAGCCCCCTTATTTTCCTTCCAAAATTTCCAGCAGTCCCCGGTCTTCCAGGGCCATGGCGGCTCCCCTTGCCACACATTCCCTGGGACTGGCGGCCACTCTTGTCCGCACATGGGTCCCGGCCTGGATGCATTCATCCATCCCTTCCAGCAGTGCCCCTCCCCCGGTAAGGACAATGCCTTCCTCCAGCAGATCCGCTGCCAGTTCCGGCGGTGTTTTTTCCAGCACCCGGTGGATACAGGCCAGGATGTCCGTCAGCGGTTCTTCCAGCCCGGCCACCGTATCCTGGGAGGACAGCCGCAGGCTGGTGGGCAGTCCGGTAATGTTGTCCCGTCCCCGGATGATCTGGGTGCTCCGGCGACCCCGCCGGCTGACGGTACCGATTTCCAGCTTGATTTCTTCCGCCAGAGGCCGGTCGATCTGGATATTCAGCCGGTCCCGGAGGTGGCGGATCAGACCTTCGTTGAAGGCTTCTCCCCCGATCCGGAGAGAGGCGGCCTGGATGATCCGGCCCATGCTCATGACCGCCGCACTGGTGGTGCCGCTGCCGATGTCCACCACCATCCGTCCCCGGGGTTCCTGGATGGGCAGCCCGGCCCCCAGAGCTGCCGCCAGCGGCCCTTCGATCAGATAGGTCCGGGATGCTCCCGCCAGCATGGCCGCCTCCGTCACCGCCCGCCGTTCCACTCCGGTGACGCCGGTGGGGACGCAGATCATGACCCGGGGCTTGAAGAACAGGTTCTTTCCCACCACCCGGTCCAGAACCGTTTCCAAAAGGCCCACGGAAGCGTCAAAATCGGCAATGACCCCGCTTTCCAGGGGCCATACCACTTCCCATTGTCCCTGGCCGGCCATTTCCCGGGCCCGGGAGCCGATGGCACCGGTTTTCCCTGTGGCAGGATCGATGGCCACCACTGTGGGTTCTTCCAGGACGATGCCCCGGTTCTTCATGAATACCCGGGTGGACGCGGTCCCCAGGTCGATACCCACATCCACCGGATTGAACAGCCGGTCAAACAGGCTTTTTTCCGTGCGCTTCATGGCGCATCAGCCGATCCGCTGGATATCCGCTCCCAGTCCGGTCAGTTTGGCCACCAGGTTTTCGTAGCCCCGATCGATATGGTAGATATCCGTGATTTCCGTAACCCCGTCAGCCACCAGCCCGGCCAGCACCATGGCCGCACCGGCCCGCAGGTCCGTAGCCCGCACCTGGCATCCGTACAGCTTGGGGACCCCTTCCACAATGGCTGCCCGGCCGCCGCTGGTCCGGATATTGGCGCCCATGCGCAGCAGTTCGTCCACATGCATGAAGCGGTTTTCAAACACCGTTTCCAGGACGGAGCTCTGTCCCTTGGCAATGCACATCATGGCCATGACCTGGGCCTGCATATCCGTAGGGAAGCCGGGATAGGGCAGGGTCTTGATGGTAATGGGATGGAGTTCCTGAGGTCCCACCACATGGACGTCGCTGATGCCTTCTTCCACAATGGCACCGGCTTCCCGGAGCTTGGCGATCAGAGGCTTCATGTGTTCACAGAGCACGTTGTCCACCAGGATATCCCCCTGGGTCATGGCTCCGGCCACCATGAAGGTCCCGGCTTCAATCCGGTCCGGGATCACGGTGTGCTCGCCGCCCTTCATGCTTTCCACCCCGTCGATGCGGATGGCCGTAGTGCCGGCCCCTCTCACCTTGCCGCCCATCACATTGATATAGTTGGCCAGGTCCACGATTTCCGGTTCCTGGGCCGCGTTTTCAATGATGGTGGTGCCTTTGGCCATGGAAGCGGCCATCATCAGATTTTCCGTTGCCCCCACGCTGGGGAAATCCAGATAGATGGTGGTGCCCACCAGACCGTGGGGCGCAAAGGCTTCGATATAGCCATGCCCCTGTTCGATGGTGGCCCCCAGGGCTTCGAATCCCTTGAGATGGATATCGATGGGACGGGTCCCGATGGCGCAGCCTCCCGGCAGGGAGATCTTGGCCCGGCCCACCCGCGCCAGCAGAGAGCCCATGACCAGGAAGGAGGCACGCATGGTGCTCACCAGATCATAAGGCGCTTCCCAGCCGGTGACCTGCCGGCTGTCGATTTTCAGCACATGGGGGGTGGAATGGTCCACCTTCAGCCCCAGACATTCCAGCACTTTGCAGATGGTGCTCACATCTTCCAGTTCCGGAACTTCCAAAATCGTGCTGCCTTCCGTCCCCAGGACAGATGCTGCAATGATGGGCAGCACTGCGTTTTTGGCCCCGCTGACCCGGACTGTTCCCGTCAGCCGATGACCGCCCTTTACCACCAGTTTCTCCACGCCTGATTCCACACCTTTCCTTACTTGAAGGGAAGCCTGGCTCCCCTTGTTGTCTGCCTTCATGGTTTCTCTATTCGCGATGGATGCCCCATTTCCGGGCATGCCGCTGCTGCTGGCTGCTGAGCTGTTCATCCAGCCGCAGCCGCATTTCATGTTTTTCCCGGTAGCGTTCCGCTTTTTCCCGGGCCGTCTTTTCCGGATCGGCCTGGGCTTTCTGCCTCTGCTCCTGTTCCCACTGCTGCTTTTCCCGCTCCGCCTTTTCCCGGCGCTTCCGGGAAGCTTCCCGGGCCCTGGCTTCCAGTTTCTGCCGGGGCGTCAGCTGATGCTGATGCAGGAACTGGGCCCGCCGGATCAGATACAAAGGAACGGCAAGGGGCAGCAGCAGAAACGTCCCCAATACCCAGAGATTTTTGTGCTTCATGCCGATACTGTGGCTGTCCAGGTAAATCACCCAGGTCACCAGACAGCAGAGCACCAAAACAATCATGTTGGACAAACCGTACGGCACCCCCCTTAATGTCTACGGAACTTTCCTTTACTGTCCATTTTTTATAACCAGACTATTATACCATAGAACGTTCTGTTTGCCATAGGGGGAAATGAAAAAAGGGGGCTGCTGCTCACGCAACAGCCCCCTTTCTCAGAAATTCCTCGTATGGGTCCGCAGCCGGTCCGCCAGGATATTGTAATAGACTTCTTTTTCCTGAATGGTCTTTCGCAGTTTGCGGATCTGTTCCTCGTCGGTTGCGGCTTCCAGTCGCTCATTGAGCTCCACCAGTTCCAGCCGCAGCTGCCCCATTTTGCTGGCAGCCATTTTGCTGATAAAGTCCACAGCGGATCCCCCCTCTGTCTGCTGCAATGAACTTTTTCCTGTTTATTCGCTTCCCAGGGGATAAGGGTCCACCTTCCCCACCAGGGCTGCGGTCCGCAGCCGGGCTTCCGCCCGCCGCAGGATCTTTTCCGTATGCTCCACATCGGTGAGAGCATCCGGATGATCCAGTCTGGCCAGAGCTTCGTCCCGGATCTGCTGATATTTGGCCACGTCAATATTTTCCGCTCTCTGGGCTCTGGGGGTCAGGATCACCACCTGGTTGTCCTTGACCTCGGCAAAGCCCCCTTCCACGTAGACCAGAATCACATGGTTGTCCTTATCCTGCAGCTTCAGTGTGCCTTCCCCCAAAACGGCAATCATGGGACCGTGGTTGGCCAGGACGCCAACCCCTCCCGTGACTGTATTCAACAAGACATAGGAAATATCCTCTCTTTTCACCAGAATTTTTTCCGGTGTGAGGACTTCCAGTTTCATTAATCTGGCCATGATCATGCGCCTTTCAGTTTCCGGCCCTTGGCCACCGCTTCATCGATGGACCCCACCATATAGAAGGCGTTTTCCGGCAGGTCGTCGTGTTTGCCTTCCAGGATTTCCTTGAAGCCCCGGATGGTTTCCGCCAGGGGAACGTATTTCCCCGGCTGGCCGGTGAACTGCTGGGCCACGAAGAAGGGCTGGCTCAGGAACCGCTGGACCTTCCGGGCCCGGGATACGGTGAGCTTGTCCTGTTCGTTCAATTCTTCCATCCCCAGGATGGCAATGATATCCTGGAGTTCCTTGTACCGCTGAAGAATTTTCTGGACGCCCCGGGCCACCTGGTAGTGTTCATCTCCGATGACCAGGGGATCCAGGATCCGGCTGGTGGAAGCCAGGGGATCCACTGCCGGATAAATCCCCAGTTCCACGATTTCACGGCTTAGCACCGTGGTGGCATCCAGATGGGCAAAGGTAGCCGCCGGAGCCGGGTCCGTCAGGTCATCGGCCGGTACGTAGACCGCCTGTACGGAAGTGATGGAACCGCTCCGGGTGGAGGTGATCCGCTCTTCCAGCGCCCCCATTTCGTTGGCCAGGGTGGGCTGGTACCCCACGGCGGAAGGCATGCGCCCCAAAAGGGCGGAAACTTCCGACCCGGCCTGGATGAACCGGAAGATGTTGTCGATGAACAGCAGCACATCCTGTCCCCCCACATCCCGGAAATATTCAGCCATGGTAAGCCCGGTCAGGCCTACCCGCATACGGGCTCCCGGGGGTTCGTTCATCTGTCCGTACACCAGAGCCGTCTTGTCGATAACCCCGGATTCCTTCATTTCTCCCCACAGGTCATTCCCTTCCCGGGTCCGTTCCCCGACCCCGGAGAATACGGAATAGCCCCCGTGGTTGGTGGCCACATTGTGGATCAGTTCCATAATCAGCACCGTCTTGCCTACACCGGCGCCGCCGAACAGCCCGATCTTCCCGCCCAGGGAATAGGGAGCGATCAAATCCACCACCTTGATGCCGGTCTCCATGATCTTGGTTTCCGTAGCCTGGTCAGCCAGATCCGGAGCCGGCCGGTGGATGGGCCAGTAATCCGACGCCTGCACCGGCGTGGGATCATCGTCCACCGTTTCCCCCAGTACGTTGAACACCCGTCCCAGGCATCCCTTCCCCACCGGAACGGTGATGGGTTTGCCCGTATCCAGGGCTTCCATGCCCCGGGTCAGCCCATCCGTGGAACTCATGGCCACGGTACGGACCACATCATGGCCGATGTGCTGGACCACTTCCGCAGTCAGATGCACATGGATGTTTTTGGATGCCCGGGCATCGATGACGATTGCATTGTAAATGGCCGGCAGTTCCTTATCCGGGAAATGGATATCCACTACCGGACCCATGACCTGGACCACTCTGCCCACATGCCCTCTGGTTTTGGCAGTAAGATGGGCAACGGCCCTGTCGATTGCTTGTTTCTGGTCTTCCGACACCTTTCGTGCCCCCTTTATTTCAGCGCTTCCGCGCCGCTGACGATTTCATTGATTTCCGTAGTGATGCTGGCCTGCCGCACTTTCTGGTAGTAGACCTGGAGTTTGCCCAGCAGGTTCTGGGCATTGTCCGTAGCCGTGCTCATGGCCGTCATCCGGGACGCCAGCTCGCAGGCCGAACTCTGGATCAGCGCCGTAAAGATCTGGCTGCGCAGATAATATCTGGCCAGGTACGGCAGCATCTGGGCCGGTTCCGGTTCAAAAACCAGGGTGGGATAATCAGTGGGATCATCCTCTTCCCAGACTTCCTGAGCCTGGACTTCCACCCCTTCCCGGGCCTTGGGCTGGACGGGAAGCAGCTGGACGGTTTTGGGGATCTGGACCATGGCGGACTTGAAATAGGTGAAGATCACATCCACTTCGTCCACTTCTCCATGGATGAACATGGATTCCACCGTATCCGCGATTTCTTCCGCCGCTTCAAAGGTGGGTTTTTCCGAAAATCCGCTCCAGCTTTTGGCGATGTGATAGCCCCAGTGGTTGAGCCCGATCTTCATCTGCTTCCCCACTGCCAGAAGCGGGGAATCTTCCCTGCCCCGGAGCTCCACGCCGGCATATTTCACCACGTTGTTGTTGTAGGGTCCGGCCAGTCCCTTGTCAGAGCCCATGATCACATAGGCGGTCCGGTACACCGGCCGTTTTTCCAGCAGAGGATTGGCCTTCAGGTCCAGATGGGCCATGACGGAAGGGTCGCTGACAGCTTCCTGGAGCAGACTCTTCAGCTTTTCCGCATAGGGGAGACTGGCATCAGCCCGCTGCTGTGCCTGATGCATCCGGGCGGAAGCCACCATCTGCATGGCACCGGTGATCTTGCTGATGCTGCCTACGGTTTTCATATGGGCACGGATGCCGCTGGTATTTGCCATCTGGGATCACCTGCCTTACAGTTTATCTGCGCTGCCGGGCGCAAACATCTTTCCGAAGTCATCCAGAGCTTCATCCAGCTGCTCTTTCAGATCATCGGTGAATTTCTTTTCTTTTTCCAGCCGGGTCAGGATGATGGAACAGTGGTTGTTCAGATACCCCAGCATCTCATGGGCATACCGGGTCACATCCTCCACCGGAATCTCATCCAGGAACCCGTTGTTCACTGCATAGAGGGAAATGACCTCCTGGGCCATGGAAAGGGGCTGGTACTGCCCCTGCTTCAGCATTTCCGTCACCCGGGCACCCCGGTCCAACTGGGCCTTGGTCTCCCGGTCCAGATCGGAGCCGAACTGGGCAAAAGCGGCCAGTTCCCGGTACTGGGCCAGGGACAGACGCAGGGTCCCTGCCACGCTTTTCATGGCTTTGGTCTGGGCCGCGCCCCCTACACGGGATACGGACAGCCCGGAGTTCAGCGCCGGCCGGACGCCGGAGTTGAACAGATCGGTTTCCAGATAGATCTGGCCATCGGTAATGGAAATCACGTTGGTGGGAATGTACCCGCTCACGTCCCCGGCCTGGGTCTCGATGATGGGCAGGGCAGTCATGGAACCGCCACCGTGCTGCTCATTCCGCCGGCAGGCCCGTTCCAGCAGCCGGGAATGGAGGTAGAACACATCCCCGGGATAAGCTTCCCGTCCGGGGGGACGGCGGAGCAGCAGACTCATGGCCCGGTAGGCCACTGCATGTTTGCTCAGATCGTCATAGACGATCAGCACATCCTTGCCCTGGTCCATAAAATATTCCCCCACCGCAGCTCCGGCATAAGGAGCCAGATACTGCATGGGAGCCGTGTCAGCCGCTGTGGCCGCCACGATCATGGTGTAATCAGCAGCTCCGTACTGTTCGAAAGTATGGGAGAGCCGGGCCACGGAAGAGGCTTTCTGCCCGATGGCCACATAGATGCAGATTACATCCTTCCCCTTCTGGTTCAGGATGGTATCCACCGCAATGGCCGTTTTGCCGGTGCCCCGGTCGCCGATGATCAGTTCCCGCTGTCCCCGGCCGATGGGCACCAGGGCATCCACGGCCTTGAGCCCGGTCTGGAGGGGCACATCCACCGGCTGCCGGGCGGCAATGCCGGGAGCCTGATGTTCGATGGGATACCTGGCACAGGTCTTGATGGCCCCTTTTCCGTCCAGGGGCTGGCCCAGAGGATCCACAATCCGTCCCAGCATGGCTTCCCCCACAGGGATTTCCATGATTTCTCCCGTACGGCGCACCAGGTCCCCTTCCTTGATTTCCGTGGCACCGCCCAGAAGGACGATCCCCACTTCATTTTCCCGGAGGTTCTGGACCATGCCGTACACTCCGTCATGGAGGGCCACCAGTTCGCCGCTCATGGCTCCGCCCAGCCCGGTGGCTGTGCAGATGCCGTCGCCGACTTTTTCCACCACGCCGATTTCTTCCAGGTCCACGCCTTCATGGAAGGATTGGACGCCCTGAGTCAGGGCCGCGGTGATGTTCCCGGTCTGTTCCAGATCCTGATCACTGAGATGGATTTCCTTCATCAGGGCATCCATCTTTTCCAGCTGCCGCTTCATGGTGGCATCAAAGATATGGTCTCCGTACTGGATGAGCACGCCGCCCACCAGCCGGGCATCCACTTTCTGTTCCTGGAGACGGACAGGCTTGCCGAATTTCTCCGACAAAAGCGCCGTCAGCAGCTCTGTTTCTTCCGGAGCCAGGGGCTGGGCCGTGGTCACCGTCAGAGGCAGAACAGACTCTCCTGCAAAGAGAGCCCGGTCATCCTTCGTTACGGTCAGTCTGTCCAGGATCTGTTTCCACAGAGCTTCCTTGTTTTTACTGTTCATAGATTGCAACTGCCTCCACCGTTCCTCTGCAGGGACGCTTATTTTTTCTGTTCCGCCAGGGTTTCATCCGTGATCCGGGTGATCCGCTTCCGGTCTTCGGCAGAATCCAGTTTTTCCTGGAGCACCCGGCCGGCGATTTCCGTGCTCAGGGCAATGATCTGCTCCCGCACATCCAGCAGGGCTTTCTTCCGTTCCATTTCCACCGTCTGCCGTCCGGAAGCCAGCAGTTCTTCCCGTTCCTTCTGGGCATTGGCCAGGGCTTCGTCGTGGAGCTGCTGGGCCATGGCATTGGCTTTGGACACAATGTCATTGGCTTCTTTTTTGGCGTTTTTCAGCTGATTCACATATTCCTGCTTCAGGGCTTCCGCCTCTTTCCGGGCATGGTCCGCCTGGTCCATATCCTTGACGATTTTGGTCCGGCGGTCATCCATGGCCTTCAGCAGCGGCTTGTAGGCAAATTTGGCCAGCACCCAGAGCAGAATGATGAAGTTCACCACCTGGGCGATCAGTGTATAGTTGATACTTACCATTCCCCATCACTTCCTTTCTTCCGATCTTCCAAAGGGGGTTCCTGCCGCATCTCTTATTTGACAAAGGGATTGGCGAACACCAGCACAATGGCAATAACGGAAGCGATGATGGGGATGGATTCCACCAGACCGATGGCAATCAGCATGTTCACCTGGAAGCTGCCAGCCTGTTCCGGCTGGCGGGCCATGCATTCCAGGGCCTTGGAAGCCACAGTGGAGTCCCCTCTGGTGGCTGCCAGAGAAGCACCTACGCCAATTAAGGCAGCTCCCAGCACGGAAGCGATGATGATCAGGGTATTGTTGTCTATCATTTTATACATCCTTTCTTTTGCCAGATTAATGATGATTGGAATGGACCTGTTTGAAAATCGGCGCCAGGGCAATCACGGTAAGCATGGTAAAGATGAAAGCCTGAAGAAAACCGATGATCAGGCTGAAGCCGATCCACAGGTTGGGTACCACCCAGGGCACCAGCATGTACAGTACTGCCAGCAGGATTTCCCCTGCCAGGATATTCCCGAAAAGACGCAGGGCCATGGTCAGAGGCTTGGCCAGCTCTTCGATGATGTTCAGGGGCAGCATCAGGGCAAAGGGAGAAACCAGATGCTTGAAATAACTGGGTCCCTGCTGGAGGATCCCGATGATATAGGTGGCAACGGCCACGGTAATGGAAAGCCCCAGTGCCACGTTGATGTCATTGGTGGGAGAAGAGAGATGCACCCCGATGGAAGGCATCAGCCCCAGCTCGTTCCCCACAAAGATGTACAGAAACAGGGTCAGGACAAAGGGTGTAGCCACCCGCCGGCCTTCCACCCCCAGGTTGGCATCCATGAGTTTTTCCAGCCATTCCACAATCATTTCCACCAGATTCTGGATTCCATAGGGAATCTCCTGGACCCGCCGGGTGGCCGCAAAGACAATGGCCGCCACGATCACCATGGTCAGCCAGGACATATAGATGGTCTGCATGTTCAGGGCAACCCCCGGCAGCACCTCTGTGGTTCCATAGTGAATGACTTCCGAACCTGCAGCTTCTGCAATTCCCATAGACTATCACTTCCTTTGCATGATTTTTCTTTTTACGGGAAACTCTGATGATTCAAAGTTTCCGGCATCCAGGCCGGCTTTTGGCCAGCTGAATGATCAACCCGATATTCAGGACCAGGAAACCGGCCAGTACCAGCACGGACTGCCATTTTTCCCGCAGGGCCAGTACCGTAAGGCCCAACAGGACGGCAATCCGCAGGAACATCATCCGGTGCATGGAAAGCGCAGCCTGGGCCGGCGGCTTCCCCATGCCCCGATGGACACCCCAGAGAAACAGGGCCGTATCCATAAGGCCGGACGCCGTACCCAGAAGGGCCCCCGGCAGATGTCCTCCCCCCAGGAGGACCCCCGCCAGGAACAGCAGCCCCAGGGCCAGCTGTCTCAGGAACACCTGCCGGAGCTGCCGTCCCAGACGCTGGAACAGGCTTTCCGGTTCCCGGTCCCCGGCTGCTCCCTTCCGGTTTTCCATGGTCTTTTACTTGTCCTGTCCCCCGTGGAATTCCGGCATCAGTTCCACCGGATATCCATGGGTGTGGAGCAGATAGGTGACGATCCGTTTGGCAGCCTGGCCGTCCCCATAGGGATTCACCGCTTCCGCCATGGACCGGTAGTATTTTTCGTCGTTCAGCAGCCGGCTGGTGGCCGCATACACATCTTCCTTGCCGGTGCCGATCAGTTTCACCGTGCCGGCAGTAACGGCTTCCGGCCGTTCCGTGGTGTTCCGCAGCACCAGCACCGGTTTCCCCAGGGCCGGAGCTTCTTCCTGGATACCGCCGGAATCCGTCAGGACAATGTCCACCCGGGCCATGAGGTTGGCAAAGGGTTCATAGTCCATGGGTTCCAGCAGATGGACCCGTTCCATTTTGCCCAGCACCGCTTCCGCCACTTCCCGCACCTTGGGGTTCTTGTGCATGGGGAAAATGGCTTCCGCATCCGGATTGTCCTTCAGGACTTCCTTCAGAGCCTGGTAAACATGGCGCATGGGCGCCCCCAGGTTCTCCCGGCGGTGGGTGGTCATCAGGATCAGTTTGTGGTCGGACCGGATGGCCTCCTCCAGTTTGGGGTTGTGGAAATCAAAGGAATCCTTCACCGTGGCCTGGAGAGCATCGATGACTGTATTGCCGGTGACGTAGATATCGTCTTCTTTGATGTTTTCCTTCAGCAGATTGGCCTTGGCATTGGCCGTAGGCGCAAAATGATGGTCGGTGATGGCCGCCGTCAGCTTCCGGTTCATTTCCTCCGGGAAGGGAGAATATTTGTTGCCGGTCCGCAGGCCCGCTTCCACATGGCCCACCGGAATCTGCTTGTAGAAGGAGGCCAGGGCCCCCACAAAAGTGGTGGTGGTATCCCCATGGACCAGCACCAGATCCGGCTGTGCCTGTTCCAGTACTTCCTTCAGACCCATCAGGGCACGGCTGGTCACATCATACAGGGTCTGACCGGCGGTCATGATGTTCAAATCATAATCCGGTTTGATCTGGAACAGTTCCAGCACCTGGTCCAGCATTTCCCGATGCTGAGCTGTTACGGCCACAATGGGTTCCAGCATGTCCGGGTACTTTTTCATTTCCAGTACCAGCGGACACATTTTGATGGCTTCCGGCCGGGTCCCAAAAATCGTCATGACTTTCAATTTTTTCATATTCCTTCGCCCCTATTTCATGATCTATCCTGTAAAATCCCGATTTTCCTTGCGCCAATGAAAATCACAGCCAGCAGGAATACCAGCAGTGCAATGGCATAGATCCCCTCCATTTCCGTCAGGAGCACTGCCGTAAGACAGAGTCCTGCACTGATCAGATACATGAAAATCACAGCCTGCCGCTGGCTGAAGCCCATGGCCAGCAGGCGGTGATGGATATGTCCCTTGTCCGGACTGAAAATGGGCCGTCCGTTCCGGTAGCGGCGGACAATGGCAAAAGCCGTGTCCATAATGGGCAGCCCCAGCGCAATGGCCGGCACCAGGAGTGCAATGGTGGCCGCACTCTTCACCGCTCCGAAAATGGAAATGGCAGCCAGCATATAGCCCAGGAACAGGCTCCCGGTATCCCCCATGAAAATGGTGGCCGGGTTGAAATTGTACCGGATGAAGCCGATGATGCCCCCGGCCAGTGCCGCGGTCAGTACTGCCACCGGATACAGCCCCTGCTGAAGAGCCACCATGATGACAGTCACGGAAGCAATGGCGGATACACCGGCAGCCAGACCGTCCAGACCGTCGATCAGGTTCACCACGTTGGTGAAGCTGACGATCCAGAACACCGTAAAAGGAATGGACAGGTAGTTCAGATAGAAATACCCGCCCCAGGGATTGTTCAGCCATTCGATCCGGACCCCGAAGCACACCGGGACCAGAGCAGCCACGATCTGGCCCACCAGCTTGACCTTGGCGGCCAGCTGGAACATGTCATCCAGTATACCCACAATGGCAATGACCGTTCCTCCCAGCAGGATTCCCACCACGTCCCGTGTCAGTTCCATGGTGGTGACGGCGGCGGCCATAAAACCGATGTAGATGGCCAGCCCGCCCATCCGGGGCATGATCCGGTGATGCACCTTTCGGGCGTTGGGCCGGTCCACCGCGCCGATGCGGAATGCCAGTTTCTTGACAAAAGGAGTCAGGACCCAACTGATGATCAGCGAAATGCTCAATGCCAGTAAATACGTTTTCACAAAACAAGCCTTTCTGCGGATATCCCGCCTGGGGAAGAAACCTTCCCTCTCCAGAATTTTATACCCATGCACTTTTACTCATACAAAGTAATTATAGTACAGTTTTGGAAAATCTACAATTTGTTCCCCTTGTTTCCTTTGTGACATTTTCGTCTTTTTTCCTCTTTCTGTTTTTTTCTTTTGGTTTACACTCCCGGATTCCCATGTTACACTGATGACATCGGAGGTGTTTCCATGAATGAACTGATCCAGCTGTTTACGGTATTTGCCCGGATCGGGGCAGTTACCTTTGGGGGCGGCTACGCCATGCTCCCCATCCTCCAGGCCGAAGTGGTGGAAAAATACCACTGGGCCAGTGAGGAAGAACTGGCGGACTATTATGCGGTGGGCCAGTGCACACCCGGCGTCATTGCGGTGAACACGGCCACCTTCATCGGCATGAAGCGGAAAGGGGTGCCCGGCGGGATCATCGCCACCCTGGGGGTGGTGTTCCCTTCCCTGGTAATCATCACCGTGATCGCCGCCTGCCTGTCCAATTTTGCCCAGCTCCAGGTGGTCAAGGATGCCTTTGCCGGAATCCGGGTCTGTGTCTGTGTGCTGATCTTCAATGCCATCCGGAAACTGGCCAAAGGAGCCCTGGTGGACAAGCTGACCATCGGCCTGTTCCTGCTGGTCATGGGCATCAATCTGTTTTCCAGTCTCTCCCCTGCCTGGCTGGTGGTCCTGGCCGGCGTAGTGGGTCTCCTGGCAAAGAAAGCGGGAGGTGAACTGTAGTGGGACTCTTCCTCCAGTTGTTTACGGAATTCTTCAAGATCGGCCTGTTCGCCATCGGGGGCGGCATGGCCACCATCCCCTTCCTGGCCAAACTGGCCATCGCCACCGGATGGTTCACGGAAACGGACCTGCTGAACATGATTGCCATCTCCGAATCCACCCCCGGTCCCATCGGGGTCAACAGTGCCACTGCCGTAGGCTATCACATTGCCGGGTTCCCCGGTGCGTTGGATGCCACCCTGGGGCTGATTACGCCGTCCGTCATCATTATCATCATCGTATCCCAGTTCCTGAAAAAATTCGGGAACAGCAAATACGTCAAGGCCGTGATGTACGGACTCCGGGCCGCTTCCGCCGGCCTGATCGCTGCAGCCGGACTCATGGTGGCCCGGGTGACCCTGCTCCACCCGGAAGCCTGGAAAACCGGGAACCTGGCCGGGCTCCCCAATGTCCGTTCCATTCTCCTGGCCCTGGTGCTGGTGTTCCTCACAGGAAAATACAAAAAAATCCACCCCATCGCCTTCCTGGCCGCTTCGGCCGTGGTGGGGGTGGTGTTCGGGTTTGCGGGATAAGAAAAAGGGGGTGTGAAAAATTCACGCCTCCGGTCAACGGTCAGTTATCAGCTGTCAACGACCCAAGGAAGCCAGCAAAGCTGGCTTTGAACAACGGCAACAGTTGTATAAATCGTTCCCGCAGGGGCGGCAGGCCCGGCCGCCCGCAAAATGCATGGGCATTCAGCGGATTGGCGGACTGTCCGTATGCATCCCCTACACCGTTGTTTTCAAAATTTCTCTTTTCACATACTCCAGAAACTTCTTCAGGGCCGGGGACGCCTGGGCCAGGCTGGGGAGAGCCATACCCAGTTCCAGCCGGTCTTCAGTGGCAAAGGGCAGCACTTTCACCCTGCCGCTCCAGCGGAGGCTGCTGAAGGCATTGTCCATAGAGATTCCCAGCCCCGCCTCCACCATGGTCCAGCAGGTATACATATTGCTGGAGGTGAACCGGAAATCGGGATGGATATGATATTTGGCCAAGAACAGATCCGTATCCGTTTCCTGCTGGGGCAGGGGTTCGATAAAGGGCTGGCCTTCCAGGTCCTCCGGTAGGAGGGCCTTTTTCTTTGCCAGGGGATGGTCTTCCGGAATCCAGGCCACCAGCCGGTCCTGGTACAGAGGGACCCAGTCGCCTGGATATCCTCGGTGGCGGCTGAACAAACAGCAGCTGAGCCGGTGTTCCCTGAGCCCTTCCAAGAGAGTCTGGTTCCCTGCTTCCTGGACATGGACCCGGATTCCAGGATAATCCTGCTGGAAGGCCCGGAGAATCTCCGGAAGCCAGCAGGAAGCGATGCTGTAATAGCTGCCCACAAACAGTTCTCCCTGTTCCAGCCCAAGGATCCCGGCACTTTCTTCCCGGATCTGCCGGCTCCAATAAAGGAGTTCTCGAATGGCGGGCAGCAGCCGATTCCCCTCCCGGGTCAGCTGCACCCCTTGGGACGTGCGGAAAAGGAGGGAGAACCCCAGGTCCCGTTCCAAACTGTCCAGCATCCGAGTAAGACCTGAAGGAGAATACCCCAGGTCCCGGGCGGCGGCAGTGATGCTCCCTTGCTCCACTGCCTGGAGCAGTGCTTGGTATTTTTCCGTATCCATATCCATCCTCCCGTTTTTTTACTCTTGGTATTGCTTATTAAGCAACAGTATATTGCATAACATGCGCTTCCTGCAATGCCCATTTCTTTCTATAATGGAACCAGAAAGAAAAAATACCAAGGAGGTCTTCGTATGGAACCTGCTGCCGCCAAATTCCTTATGGCTCTGATCATCCTGACCCGGAGCAGTGCTTTTCTCTTTTCCAAATTCGTCCTGGAGGAACTGGCTCCTTTCCAAGCTCTGGGTTTTCGGTTCACTCTGGCTTTTCTGGTCATGGGCCTGCTGCTCCGCCGTCATCTGCTCCGCGCCTGGAAAAAAGATGCCTATCTGGGACCCAAGAGCCTGGGTCTGGGTCTGCTGCTTTTTGCCGTCATGGGAGCCGAAATGCGGAGCCTGCTCACGGCCGAGATCCACACAGTGGCTTTTTTGGAAAATCTCTCTCTGGCCTTGGTGCCTCTGTTCCTAGCCCTATGGTACCGCCGCCTGCCCAGTGCCCGGATCCTCCAGGGCGTGGGCTTCATCCTGCTGGGAGTAGCAGCCCTCACCATCGGCACCGTCGGTTTCACTCTGGCCGGAGGAGAAGGCTGGGCTCTCCTGGCAGCTGTTTTCTATGCAGGCTACATCATTGCCATGGGGAAACTGTCCCACACCTCGGATCCTTTGTCCCTAGGGACGCTCCACATGGGTTTCATGGGGCTCCTGAGCTTCGGAGCCGCCCTAATACTGGAGGGTGGAATTCCCTTGCCCCAAGCTTCCCTGACCTGGCAGTCCCTGGCCTTCCAGGTGCTGGTATGCAGCTGCTTTGGGTTTGCCTTCCAGCCCAAGGCCCAGCAGTACCTGACAGCAGAAGAAGCCGGTCTGTACTGTGCCATCAATCCCCTGTTTGCCAGCTGCCTGGGACACTGGTTCCTGGCCGAGACCTTGGGCGCTGCAGGGATTCTGGGAGCGGCGTATATCCTCACTGGGTTGGGATTCGTAAACTGGAAGGGTCTGCCACAAGAGCGACAGACCTGTCAACGGTCAACAGCCGCTGACCATTGACCGTTGACAGAAAAAGAGAGGCAGCCTCAGACAGCCTCTCTTTTTTTCTTTTCCATATATCTCAGCCGCAGGCTCAGGAAAGCAGCGGAGAAGAAGATTCCCGTAATGAGCCCCAGCCAATAACCGTCCGGGCCCTTGTGGAGACCGTGGTCCAGGAACAGGCCGAAGGGCAGGGCAATGCCCCAGTAGGCCGCCAGAGCGGAATAGAAGGTGGCTTTTACGTCCTTGTAGCCCCGGAGCACGCCCTGGATGGGGGCCGCCGTACTGTCGAAGAACTGGAAGGCCACCGCAAAAGTCAGGAAGTGCATGATGGGTTCCATCAGATTGGGATCTTCCGTGTACAGCCGGGCGATCAGTCCCCTGCCCAGGAACAGGACGCAGCCGAAAAAGGCCCCGATCAGGATGTTGGACAGCCGGCCTGTATCCGCATAGGCCTTGGCCTGGACAAAATCCCGGGCTCCCACATAGGCTCCCACGATGATGGTCAGGGACAGGGAAAAGCTCAGGGGCACCATGTACAGCATGTTGCAGAAACTCATGGCCGCCTGGTTGGCCGCCACGGCAATGGTGCCGAACCGGGACACCAGCAGGCATTCCACCCCGAAGAAACTGGTTTCCAGGAAAATGGCCAGCCCCATGGGGATGCCGATCCGCAAATGCTCCCGGACATGGGAAAAGGAAAAGCCGGAAATCCGGAACACGTGGAAATCCCGGAACACCTTCAGCCGCAGCACCAGCAGGGAAAAGGAAAGGCACAGCAGCCAGCAGGTGATGGCCGTCCCCACTCCGGCTCCCGGTCCCCCCAGGGCCGGGGCCCCCAGTTTGCCGAAGATGAAGATGTAGTTCATGGCGGCATTCACCGGCATGGTCAGCAGGAACAGCCGCATGGTCACCTGGGTGTAGCCCAGGGTATCCACAAAGGACCGGAGGATACTGGCACAGAACAGGGGCAGGATGCCCCAGGCCACGAAGCCCAGGTACCGAAAAGCCACCGTACGGACTTCCGGTGCCAGGCTCATGGTATCCAGGATCCGGGGCAGCAGCTGGGATCCGGCCCCGATCACCGTCAGGGCCAGGGCACAGGCCAGGGCCAGACCGCTGACCACCGCTCCGGAGATTTTGTGATATTCCCGGGCACCCCGGTAATTGGCCACAATGGGGGTCAGTGCCTGGAGGATGCCATTGAGCCCGGTGAACACCGGCATCCACACATTGGTACCGATGGCCACCCCGGCCAGCTGGACCGTACCGGCATGGCCGCTCATCACCGTATCGAACAGGCTCATGCCGGTAATGCACAGCTGGGTAATCAGGATGGGGATCATGACCCCCAGGATTTTCTTCAGACGGGAACGGAAAGTGCCGGTTCCCGCAAGCGTCGTTTCACTCAACCAATCAGCTCCTTTAAAACCAAGGACTGCTGCCTGGGCAGCAGTCCTCCCTCCTTACTTCATAAACTCAATATGCCGTTTCACATAGCCGTACATGATGTAATTGGCCAGGGCATCTTTTTCTTCCGTATCCGGGGTCTCTTCATCCAGGGTGGCCACAAAATTCCGGTCCGCGGAATAATAGTAGGCCTTGCCCCCGAAGTATCCCAGGGCATAGGGATGAGGTACCGGCTGGAGCAGGTCCCGTCCCAGGAATTCCTGGGGAACCGGCTGGCCCAGCAGGGTCAGCAGGGTGGGTGCCATATCCTGCTGGCTGGCGTACATGGATTCGTCCAGGTCCGCCAGAGGCGCCAGGTTTTTGGAAATGAAAATCACCGGGATGGGCGCCACACTCTGTTTGTCCTGGGGATTGGTCACCAGGGTCTTGTATTCCCCGCCGGAATGGGGGTTGTGATCCGAAGTGACGATGAACAGGGTCCGGTCATCCATCAGGCCCTGTCGGGATGCCTCTTCAAAGAAGTGCTGGATGGTCTTGTCCACCCAGTACATGCCGCAGACAGTGGCGGTCCCGTTGTCCCGGACATCCTCCGGCATCTCCGCATAGGTGTAGCCGTAATAAGGATAGGGCTGGTGCATGTCCAGGGTCTTGCACACCAGGAACAATTTCTTGTCCCGGTTCTCCGCCAGGGTCTTCAGGGCCGCATCGTACATCACGTCGTTGTGGAAGCCCCAGCCGCTGGCCCCCTTGTATCCCATGTTCCCCAGGTCTTCCTTGGCCAGATAATGTTCCATGCCGAACTGGGCGGGATACTCCCGGTATTCGTTGGCATAGTACCGGCTGGAAGCATTGATGAAATAGCCTTCGAAGCCGGCCTGCTGGAGGATCCGGAACAGGGACGGCTGCCGCTCGCCCGGCAGGTCCTTGTCATAGACCAGCTGGGACCGGAAGGTGGCATTGAGGCCCTGGGTGGTGGGTACGGCAGAAGAATAGTAATGATCGATCCGGGGATACTTCTTCACCAGGGAATCCAGGTAAGGCGTGGCATCCGCCGGGATGTTGGGATTGTAATGATGGAGATAATCCCTGTGGACACTTTCCAGGATCAGCATCACCACCCGGTCGTAAGCCGGCTGCTTCCGGGGTACGATTTTCTGTTTGGGCAGGATTCCCAGTTCTTCCAGAGCAGCCTTGTCCTTGTCCGACAAGGTCCGTTCCTGGTATTTCCAGGGATCATGGACCACCTTGTCGGTTTTGAAGAAAGCTTTGTGGAAGAAGTTCACATTGATGGGATAGGCCACCATGGCCCGGGTGGGCTTCCGGCTTTTTTCCATATCCACTTCGATATCCAGCCCGCTCACACTGTCCGTCGCATGATAGGTCCCTTCTGCCAGCAGCACATAAGAGCCGTTGAGCCCCAGGGCGAACAGCACCACGCACAAAAGGGACCAGGGCAGGTTGGGTTTGTGGCGCCGGGGATGGACCACCCGGAACAGAGGGATGAACAGCAGCATCACGGCGGCCAGCAGCCCCAGCTGCCAGTTCTCCGTGGTGCTCAGGATCCCTTTGGCCGCATAGATGTTCAGATTGTCAAAGAGCACGCTTTCCACATGCATGGAGGTGTTCCAGAAGTAGATCCCGTCTCCCAGGATCAGGAGGCAGGTCACATAATAGGCCAGGAAGTACAGCCCCTTCATCACCCGGTTGGGCCAGTGATGATAGCACATGGCCGCCAGAAGCACCAGGACGATGTTGTTGAACAGCCCGGCCAGTACGGAAAGGACCGTCATGAACCCCGGATCCAGCTCCAGGTAGCTGACCATGAACAGGGCATCGGCCAGATACAGGGTCCCCACCACCACCACGGGGAAATACCGTTTCACCCGGTCACGGATCCGCCGGCGCTGGGCGTACAGGAACAGTGCCACCCAGGACAGGAGCAGATCCCGAAAAAAATAGTTCAGGGTATGATACCAGAATTCCGCCCAGGGAAAGGGCACGATTTCTTTCAAAAAATTCCAGCGGTAACCGGCTTCCGCCAGAAAACTCAGGAGTACGAAGACTCCGTACAGGATTTTCTTTTTCACAGTACAGCCTCTCACGAAATGAATTCCAGGGGTTTGGGCAGCAGGGCAATGGAAAGGGGTGAAGTGACCACCGCGTCTCCGTCCAGTTCAGCGGCGAATTTGCTTACATTGCAGCGGATATCCACCTGCTGGGCGGGATAGATCTCCACACTTTTGTCCAGGGTCAGCATATCCGCCGCAATCAGGGCCGTATACCGGAGAAAGTCCACGCAGCGTCCCTTGGTGAAAAGGCAGACGTGCATGGTGGGGTTGGACAGAGATCCCCCGTTCACCAGGGAGAACCGTCCGGCATAGTACCGGCTTTTGGTGACGATGACGGAGCTGGCCTGGTGCCATACCCCATCCCCGTTGATCATGACCTGAAAGCGGTATTTCCAGTTGTGGAGCAGCATCTCGTTGCCCAGCACCCGTCCGCTCTGACGCACATAAGCCAGGGTGGACAGATATTTTTTCTCTTTGGGCGTCACCTGCTGGACCACCATGGAATCCACGCCGATGCCGGCCACGGTCAGGAAGATCCGGTCGTTGGCTCTCCCCAGGCACACCGGGGTGGTGACCCCTTTGGACACCCGGTACATCCAGTTGTGCACATCGGTTTTCTGCATCAGTTCCTTGGCCACCAGGTTCACCGTCCCGGCCGGATAAATGCTCACATAGGGCCAGTAGTCCTGGTCCACGCATTCTTCCACCAGAGCCCGGAGTGTCCCGTCCCCGCCGGCCACGATCACCCACTGGATCTTTTCGGCGCAGATTTTCTTTCCCACCGCCTGGGTTTCAGCAAAGGTCCCCACTTTCACATACTGGAACCGTTCCGCTCCGTACATCCGCATCAGCTGCCGGGCAATGCTTTCCACATTGCTGTGGATCCCGCTGAAAAAAGTCTGTTTCCCGGAGTTGTGGTTGTGGACCAGGAGGACCCGCTCAAATCCTTCAATATCGACTTTATGACGAAGCATGGTATCTCCACCTATTCCTTTTCTTTCTTCAGTCTGAATATATCCATTTCTTCCTTGAAAAATAATTCCAGACGGTCACCAGGGCTGATGCCCCCACCTTGGACCCCATCACCGGCAGACCCAGGCTGCCCACGAAAAGACGCATGAGCAGCACGTTGTACACCAGGCCCAGGGTGGACACCAGGAGCACCAGGGAAAATTCCTTGCCCCGGCTGTACCGGACCCCGCTGGTGAACACCCAGATATTGGTGGCAATATAGTGGCATACCGTGGAGCATAGATAGGCCACCGCCGTGGCCAGGAGATAGTTCCATCCCCAGCGGCTGTTGAACAGATAGACCAGCCCCCACTCAAACAAAGCAGCCGTGCCCCCGATGCAGAGATAACAGAGGACACGGATCTTTTCGCTTTTGGATTTCTGCAGCATCTCAGTGCCCCATCAGCTGGACCAGCAGGATGAAGATCACTCCGGGAATGCCGAAGAATCCGGCCACCAGGGCCGTTGCAAAATGGATGGGGATGGTGACTCCGAAGATCCCTCCCAGCATATTGAACAGCCACAGCAGCACCACCCCGCAGATCCCATTCCACAGAAGCTTCAGGGACAGGGAGAACATATTGATGATCAGGAACAGGACAACCAGGGCCGCCCCGCCTGCAATCCAGATTTCCATTTATCTTGACCGCCTTTCCAGCACATGCCATCACCAGGACCGGGTCCCGGCCGGGCCATTTCAGATTTCCCGCCGGTTTTCCAAGGCCTTGTACAGAGTCAGTTCATCGGCATACTCCAGGTCGCCGCCCACCGGCAGACCATGGGCGATCCGGCTGACTTTGATTCCCGTGGGACGGATCAGTCCGGCCAGATAATTGGCCGTGGCTTCCCCTTCCACATCAGAATTGGTGGCGATGATCACTTCTTTGACCGTCCCTTTCTGGAGACGGAGCAGCAGTTCCCGGATCTTCAGCTGATCCGGCCCCACCCCGTCCAGGGGAGAGAGGACCCCATGGAGCACATGATACAGACCCTGGTAGCCCCGGGTCCGTTCCATGGCCGCCACATCCTGGGGCTGTTCCACCACACACACCAGGCTCTGGTCCCTTTTTTCGTCCTGGCAGATTTCACACAGTTCCCCTTCGCACAGATCGAAACACTGCCGGCAGAGATGGACATGATCCTTCACATCCAGGAGAGCCCGGGCCAGTTCCTCCACATCTTCCCGCTTCATGTCCAGCACATGGTAGGCCAGACGCAGGGCCGACTTGGAACCGATGCCCGGCAGACGCCGCAGCTGTTCGTGGAGCCGGGCCAGGGGTTTTACCATCCGCATGACCGGAACCGTTCCTTAAAACATCCCCGGCAGCTTCAGTCCGCCAGTCACTTTGCCCAGTTCCTTTTCCGTCATCTCGTCCACTTTCTTCATGGCATCATTGACGGCGGTGACGATCAGATCCTGGAGCATTTCCACATCTTCCGGATCCACTGCATCCGGAGACAGGGTCAGGCTCACCAGATTCTTGTTGCCGTTGACCACGGCCTTGACGGCTTCCCCGCCGGCCGTACCTTCCACTTCCCGTTCCTTCAGTTCATCCTGGAGACGGGTCATTTCACTCTGCATTTTCTGTACTTTCTTCAGCATGCCCTGCATGCCGTTCATTGCCATTCCACCTTTGAACATTTGGTTTCCTCCTAGTTTCCCCGCAGGGACTGTTTTTTATTCTTTATAAACTTCACCGCCAAAGACCTGCATGGCTTTTTTCACACCCTCGGGGAGTTCTCCCCTTGCTGCAGGCTTAGGAGCGGGACTTGCTGACTGGACGGACGGCGGCACTTCCGGATCAGGTTCCGGGAAGTCCTCTTCCGTCGGCGGTTCCGGAGGCAGAGGGATCTCTTCCTCCGGAGGGGGCGGCGGCTCCGGCAGCGGATCCGGCTGAGGCACCGGTTCAGGCGCCGCCGGGGCAGGCGCTGCCGCCGCATCCGTCTTTTTCCCCTGGGGCCGGTGCAGGGAGATTTCCCCTTCCTGCTGGACCACCCGGAGCCGGATGGACTGCCCCACCGCACCTTTCAGGATATCCTGGATCAGGTTCCGGAAAGCCGGCTCCTCCATCTTTTCCTTTCCATAGGCGGAGCTCACCCCCAGGAGCAGTTCCTGGTCCTGATAATCCGCCGCCCGGGCCATTTCCGCATACACCAGGAAGGTCCGCTTCCGACGCTGTTTCAGGCCCTGGAGCACCAGCTGCCACAGCTGCTGGGCCTGGGCCCGCCCGCTGCCGTCAAACTGGGGTTCTCCTTCCGGAGCAGCCGCCGGGCCCGCTTCCGGACGGGCCTCCGGCAACGGTGCAGGTGCAGGTACGGGTGCAGGTTCTGCCGGAGCCGGTGCAGGGGGTTCCTGGCTGATTTCCTGCCGGGCAGCCGCTGCCATCCGGGCAAAAGCATCCCGGACCGTTCCCCCGGTAGGGGGAGCGGAAGGTCCAGGGGCAGCCGGCACCGGTCCCTGAGGCACCGGCCGGGAAACCGAAACCGCCTGGACTGCCGCCGAAGCAGCCGGCACCGCCGTCACAAAGGTTGGAGCGGTTCCAGTGCCCTGCCGGAGGGTGGCCACCTGCTGTTCCAGACTGTCGATCCGGGCCAGAAGCGCCGCTTCCGTATTTCCCCGGTTTTCACACAGATCAAAAAGACAAAGTTCCCCCACGATTTTTTTCCGCAGGGAATATTTGCTTTCCCGGATGGCCTCATGGATCCGTTCCACACTGGCCACGATCTGGCTGGACGTGAACAGGGACGCCGTTTCTGCCAGGGCTTCCCGGGTATCGGTCAGGTAGATTTCCTGGTATTCCCGGTCCGCCTGATACAGCAGCAGCGCCCGGAAATATTCCAGCAACTCCGCCAGGATCTGCTCCATTTCCTTGCCCTGTTCCAGCAGCTGGCCCAGGGCATCTAGGGCCCCGGAAAGATTTTTCTGGCCGATCCGGGTCACCAGTTCCCGGAGCTTTTCCCGGCCCACCAGGCCCAGGACCTGCCGGACCGTTTCCGCCGTCACCGGACTGGCCATGACACTGCACTGGTCCAGCAGGCTCAGGGCATCCCGGAGCCCCCCGTCCGCCTGGATGGCCATGAGACGCAAAGCTTCCGGTTCCGCCTGGATATGGCTGCCTTTGGCCACCTTCTCCAGGTGTTCCGCGATTTCATCCACCGTGGCCCGGCGGAAATCGAACCGCTGACACCGGGACAGGATGGTGTTCAGGATTTTCTGGGGTTCCGTGGTGGCCAGGATGAACACCACATGTTCCGGCGGTTCCTCCAGGGTTTTCAGCAGCGCATTGAAGGCGTCGGTGGTGATCATGTGGACTTCGTCGATGATGTACACCTTGTAGCGGCAGGAAGTGGGAGCAAAATACACCTGCTCCCGGAGTTTCCGGATTTCATCGATGCCCCGGTTGGACGCGGCGTCGATTTCCACCACATCCCCGCAGGTCCCCTCCGTGATTTCCCGGCAGTTGCTGCACTGATTGCAGGGATGGGCTGTGGGCCCCTTTTCACAGTTCAGGGCCTTGGCCAGGATCCGGGCCGTACTGGTCTTCCCGGTACCCCGGGGACCGGCAAACAGATAGGCATGGGAAATTCGCCCGGTTTCCAGGGCGTTGGTCAGAGCTTTCTTGATGGGCGCCTGCCCCACCAGATCGTCAAAATCCTGGGGGCGCCAGGTCCGGTACAGTGCTACGTATGCCATCGTTCCCATCCTTTCTGCAGTGCTTCTTTGCTATTATACCTTTTTTCCATGGACGCTTTCAACTGGATTCTTCCCTTTTTCAAAAAATCTCTTGACAAGGGCAGGGAAATCCGATATACTAAATCTCGTAGTTGTCGTTACGGCACTGAAAACTGAATAGCTGTCTGTCAGCAATTCAACCTGGAGAGTTGTCCGAGTGGTTGAAGGAGCACGCCTGGAAAGCGTGTATACGGGATAACCGTATCGAGGGTTCGAATCCCTCACTCTCCGCCATTTTTATCCAATCAGCCGCGTCCAGCGGCTTTTATTTTTCCGGCGGACTGCAGGAGTGGGTCCTGCGCAATGGAGGCCTGTGAACCTTGTCAGGTCCGGAAGGAAGCAGCAATAAGCGGATACCCCCATGTGCCGCAGGGGTGCCTGCCCCTGCAGCCCGCCGGGAAAATAAAGAAAAAAGACTGTTGCCCGCGCAACAGTCTTTTTTTGTTGCGGCCGTGACTCGCGGCCCGTGACGAGGGGGGGAATTCTTTCACACCCCCTTTTTAGTACACTTCCAACACCTTCCCCGGATTCAGGATATCCAGCGGATCCAGGGCCTTTTTGATGGTTTCCATCATGTACAGCTCTCCCGGATCCGCCAGCCGGGCCAGCTGTTTCACTTTTTTGGCCCCGATACCGTGTTCCCCGCTGAGCTTTCCTCCCAGAGCGTAGATGTACCGGTAGGCCTTTTCATGGAAGGCATCCAGGGCCTGCTCCCACTCCTCGTCGGACAGTTCTCCCTTCAGGATGGCAAAATGCAGGTTCCCGTCCCCGGCATGGGCCAGGGTGAACACCCGGAAGGGATATTGTTGGGCTTCAGCGGACAGTTCATCGATGGCCTGGGCGATTTTGTCCAGAGGCACCACGAAATCATCACTGGTCATGACTTTGCTCAGCACCCGGGCGGATTCCAGGCAGTTCTTCCGCAGGGTCCACACCCGGTCATCGGCCACCCGCACATCCGCTGCTCCATGGCTCCGGCACAGATCGTCCAGCTGGACCAGCTTCCGGTCCAGGTCTTCCTCATCGAAACTTTCCAGGGTGATGATCACATAGGACCCATCCTCATAATGGCCCAGGTCCAGCCGGGAATAGTCGCTGGCGATCCGTACGAACCCGTTGTCCATAAATTCCACACTGGTGGGGTTCAGCCCCTGCCGGAGCAGCACCGGGACGATGCCGGTGGCTTTGGCCTGGTCCGTAAAGATGGCCAGTACATCGGCCTTAAAAAGAACCTGGGGCAGCAGCTTCAGGGTCACTTCCGCAATGATTCCCAGGGTGCCTTCACTGCCAATCACCAGCTGATCCAGGCAGTACCCGGTGGCATTCTTTTTGCACCGGGTCCCCAGATGGGCAATTTCCCCATTGGGCAGCACCACTTCAATGGCATGGACCTGGTCCCGGGTGGTGCCGTAGCGGACAGCCTTGTCACCCCCGGCATTGGTGGCCAGGTTGCCCCCGATCAGACAGCTGTCAGCACTGCAGGGATCCCCGGCATAGAACAATCCCCGTTCCCGGGCCGCCTGCTGGACGGCTGCCGTCCGGGCCCCTGCCTGGGCCCGCAGGTACATCCCTTCCGGATCCACTTTGAGGATCCTGTCCATCCGTTCCATGAGCAGGACCAGGCCTCCGCACACGGGAATGGCCCCATCGGATACACTGGTGCCCCCGCTCCGGGGCGTCACCGGAAACCGTTCCCGGTTGGCCAGTTTCAGGATGGCGGAAATCTCTTCCGTGGACCCGGGGGCCGCCACGGCCTCCGGCCGGTGGAACTTCCGGGGATCGGTTTCTTCGTCGGTCTTGTACTGCTCCAGATGTTCCGGATCCGTCCAGACATACTTCTCTCCTACAATACTGCGCAGCTGTTCCAGGATTTCTCCGGTAATGGGGTGATAGGTTTTCATGCTTCTTTCCTTCCTTCGAGAGCCGCCGGGCCTGCGGCCGCTACAGTTTTTATGCAATAAAAAAGGCCTGTCCATCAGGACAGGTCTTTTCCATGAGCCCGGAACAGGCACCGCTGCAGACAGCGGTACCCAGAGCTGGCGGATGGAGAGGGATTCGAACCCTCGGTACCTTGCGGTACACTTGATTTCGAGTCAAGCACCTTCGACCACTCGGACACCCATCCATGAGAGTTCTATTATACCATACTTACCGCCGTGCTTTCAAAAAATCCTGCAAAATTTTCCGGCACTCTTCTTCCAGCACCCCGGCGGTTACTTCCGTCCGGAAGTTCAGGGACGGATGAGCCGGCAGGTTGAACTGGGAACCGCAGGCCCCGGCGGCACTGTCCCAGGCCCCATACACCAGCCTCCCCACCCGGGCGTTCCAGATGGCCCCGGCGCACATGGGGCAGGGTTCCAGGGTCACGTACAGGGTGGTGTCGCTGAGCCGCCAGCGCCGGAGCAGCCGGCAGGCCTGCCGGATCACCAGGAACTCCGCATGGGCAGTGGCATCCCGGTCCTGTTCCCGCCGGTTGTGATCCCGGGCCAGCACTTGTCCATCCCGGACCAGCACGGCCCCCACGGGGATCTCTCCCTCCCGGGCCGCCTGCCGGGCTTCCTCCAGGGCCATTTCCATGAAATGCACATCCCTCTGCCCGGCAAGGCTGTTTCCTGCATTCTGCACCATCTTGTTTTCTCCTTTTCCCCCATCAGTGATGTGACGGGCTGCCCGGCGCGCAGCCCCTGGGGTTCCCATTCACACAGGCAACAATCTGCCTGCAAATTTGATCCGGCCGCAGCAGCCCCTTCTCCTACTCCCTCTTGGTCAGTTTGTGCAGATCATAGGGCGTATCCTGGTACACCACGTTCAGCCAATTCAGGTAGAACAGATGGGCGTAGCTGCACCATTTGAACAGCGGTTCCTGGGTGGTGTCGTCGGTGGGATAGTAATGTTTGGGCAGGGATGGATTCAGTCCCTTGTCCCGGTCCCGGACGTATTCATCCCGCAGGGTCATCCGGTCGTATTCAAAATGGCCCATGACGAAGATCCGGCGCATATCGGCAGTGGCACAGATGTTGATGCCGTTTTCCACGCTGCGGCTGAGCACCTGGAGATCCGGCGTACTGTACACTTTGGCGTCGTCCACCGTGGTGTACCGGGACTGGGGAATGAAGTACCGGTCGTCGAAGCCCCGGAGCAGCGGATGGTTCCGGACCGTGAGGCCGTAGGGATAGATGCCGCAGAGCTTCTGGGGGAACATTTTCTTGGGCACATCATAATAATAGTACAGACCGGCCTGGGCGCCCCAACAGTAATGGAGCACGGAATACACGTGGGTCCGGGCCCATTCCAGATACTCCTCGATTTCCCCCCAGTATTCCACCTCTTCAAATTCCATTTTCTCCACCGGCGCCCCGGTAACGATGAGACCGTCGTAATACCGGTCCTGGACATCGCTGAATTCCAGATAGGCGGATTCCAGGTAGGAATTGTCCGTGTGGGTCCCCACCCGGCTCACCGGCCGGCAGAAGTCCACTTCCAGCTGCAGGGGGGAATTGCCCAAAAGGCGCAGCAGCTGCAGTTCTGTGGGCTTTTTCAGGGGCATCAGGTTCAGGATCAGGATTTTCAGGGGACGGATGTCCTGGGTCATGGCCCGGTCATTGTCGATGGTGATGATATTCTCTTCCCGCAGCTTTTCCTTGGCGGAAAGATGGCTGTCGATTTTGATTGGCATAACGATCACTCCTTTGTTTTTCCATAAAAAAAGCTTCCGTCCCTGCAGGGACGAAAGCATCGTGGTACCACCCGGCTTCGCCTGGCATGCCAGGCCTCTCGAGCACACGCCAAAGCGGATGCTCCAGTGCTGTAACGGGCACCCCCGGATGACCTACTGCTGTTCAATCATCTGCTCCAAGGCCATGTTCCCCTTTTTCGCCGCACTTCCTTGCACCAGGATGGAAGCTCTCTGTGCCGGCCTGCCAAGGGTACTCTTCTTTTCATTGCAGGTATGTCTATCAAATTGCTTACAATTTAGCACAGAACTTTTTTTTCGTCAAGAGGGAACCCCCTTGCCAACTTTTCTTTTTCGCCGTATACTGGGGACAGATTATTTTTGTTGTTTTAACAACGGAGGCAAAATATGGATACTGCATTTCTGGCCAAAACGGCCCTGTTCAAAAATGTTCCCCCGGAAGAGATCCAGGTCCGGATGCACTGTCTGGGCGGCGTGGTCCGTTCCTATGAAAAAGGATCCTACATCCATTATGCAGGGGATGTGGTCCATACCGTAAGCATGGTCCTTTCCGGAAAGGTCATCATCGAGAACGACGACCTGTGGGGGAACCGGAACCTGTTGGGGCAGATCGGCCCCGGGGAACTGTTTGCGGAAGCTTACGCCTGTGCGGAAAATGAACCCCTGCTGATCAACGTGCTGGCGGCGGAAAACACCACCGTGCTGATGATGGATCTGTCCAAAGTATTTCATACCTGTTCCCGGAGCTGCCCCCAGCACCAGCAGATCAGCGACAACCTGCTCCACATCCTGGCCCGGAAGAACCTGTCCCTTTCCCGGCGGATCCTCCACACTTCCTCCAAATCCATCCGGGGACGGGTGCTGTCCTACCTGTCCTTCCTGGCCGCACAGCAGAAAAAGAAGATCATCACCGTCCCTTTCAACCGGCAGCAGATGGCGGATTATCTCAGCGTGGACCGGAGTGCCCTCAGCAATGAGCTGAGCAAGATGCAGAAGGAAGGGATCCTGGAATACCACAAGGAAAGCTTCAAGCTGCTGAAGGAGGAATGAGGGCTGACAAGGTCAATGGCCAATGGAAGCCGGTTTGCAGCCGGCTCTGAATGAAATAAAGGAGTATGCCTGCTATGGAACAAATGGAACTGACGGGGGAGATTCTGCCGGGGATCCCGGTGGAGGTCCATCCTTTTCCCCCTTTTCTGCCGGAAACTGCCCGGGTGCTGATCCTGGGCACCTTCCCTCCTGCTGCGGAAAAACGGGCCATGGATTTTTACTATCCCAATTTCCAGAATGATATGTGGCGAATCCTGGGAATGGTGTATTTTTCTGACCCGGACCATTTCCGGAAAGGGATGGAAAAAGCCTTTGATCCGACGAGGATCCGACTCTTCCTGGCGGAAACGGGCATTGCCCTGGGGCCCACGGTACTCCGGGCCCAGCGGGAAAAGGGCAATGCCTCGGACAAATTCCTCCATGTGGTGGAGGAAGCCTCCCTGGCCGCCATGCTCCGGCAGATTCCCCATTGCCGGCTGCTGATCACCACGGGAGAAAAAGCCACGGAAATCGTCCTGCACCAATGCACCAATCCCCCCAAACTGCCCCGGACCGGCACTTCCGTTCCCATCACCCTGGACGGCCGGGACCTGCTGCTGTCCCGGCTCCCCTCCACTTCCCGGGCCTATCCCATGAAGTTGGAGAAAAAGGCGGAGATGTATAAGGAGGTGCTGCTGCAGGCAGCACCTCCGGACGCGGGCCTCGGGTCACGGGGTGCAGGCCTGGACGTTTAGACCGTTTGTTTTTCCTGCAAGAGGGTAAGACAAAATCCAACAGAATCTGTAAAGCCAGATTTTCGATTTGTACCAACAAGCCCGCGACTCATGGCTCGCGACTCGTGACCAAAGGGGCTGTGGAGAAATGAATTTTCTCATTTCTCCACAGCCCCTTTTTTGATGTCCACAACTACGATTTCCGGTTTGGGCCCGGTGCGGACCGGGACGCCCCAGAGGCCATAACCGCTGGAAACGGTAGCCAGCATGTTTTCCACTTTTTCCGAACCGTAATCCAGGAAATACATTTTCCGGGTGATCAGCCGGTTGGGTGCCATCTGTCCGGCATGGGTATGGCCGGCAAAGTACAGGTCATAGCCCCTGGATGCCGCTTCCGGGATCCGCCGGGGTTCATGTTCCAGGAAGATGTTGAATTTCCCCGGTTCCGGACTGTATTCCGCCCGCCGGTTCCCGAACAGATAATCATCCATCCCGGTCAGGCTCAGCCAGCCGTTCACGGACTTGTTCTCGTCCACGGCGAACCGGATCCCATCCTGTTCCAGGAAGGACCGTTCCACCACTCCGGACCCCAGCCGTTTGTCATGGTTCCCGAAAACAGCATAGACCCCATCCTGGCTCCGGAGATTCCGGAGAGTTTCCAGGCTGCCTTCCTGGAGCACAAAGGGCAGGTCTCCGTCCACCATGTCCCCGCCCAAAAGGACCAGATCCGGCTGCAGCCCGTTGATCCGGCGGACCAGGTTCTCTCCGTAGGAAGTCCCGAAAAGCCCGCCGAAATGGAGATCGGACACAAACACGATCCGGTAGGGACCGGGAACGGGTTTATCCGTCACATACTCCATTTTCCGGACCACCGGGTGAAGGGCCTGCCAGCAGCCGGCCGCCACCAGGAGCACCGTACCGGCAAAAAGCAGCCGGGCCGCCCGGGGTACCAGAAGAGGCCAGTGGCCCAGCTTCCCCACCAGGAGAGCGGCCAGGAACACCAGGGCCCCCAGCACCGAATAATACAGGAACCCCATCCACAATCCCCCGGCCCAGGCCAGGAAACGGAGCAGATTCCTTGGCACGGCATTCAGGAACACATTGCTGAACACAAAACAAAGAGGCATCCCCAAAAACAATCCCAGAGTCCACCAGGACCGGAGAAAAGAAAGTCCGGTCCTGTACATGGCCCAGATGGCTGAGGACCCACCCAGGCCCACCAGGAGCATTGTCAGGAAGAAAGATTTCAAAGCATGCTCATCCCTTTAAAAAAAAGTTTTCCCCGCCCAGAAAGACACACTGGCCGCCAGAAGGCCCAGGGTGTTCTGGAGCAGCAGGTACAAAAAACCCGTCAGATGATCCCCATGGAGAAAGAAGTGCAGTCCCTCCTTGATAAAGGAAGAAAAGGCCGTAAAGCCGCCGATGAACCCCCAGTACAGCAGCATGGCCCACCGGGGATGAGGAAACTTCGTATACAGGAAGGCGGCAAAAAAGCCCACCAGGATGCACCCGAAGGTATTCACAAAAACCATTTCCCAGGGGAAATGGTTGCTCCACACCCCTTTCAGGGCCGCGGCCACCAGGTATCTGGCCACGGACCCCAGGGCACCTCCCAGGGCCACATAAATCAGCAGCAATGCATCTTCTTTCCACATCATAAACTTATCCCCCTCATAGTAACAAACAATAAGATCACGCCTCCCAGCTGCACCCTTTTTCCCTGGATTTGAAAAAACGGGCGCTGAATCCATTCCCAGCGTCCTTCTAGATAATATGATAGTAAAAACCGTTTATTTTGTCAATTCATTGGAATATAACGGAAATGAATTCTTTATCTTCCGTTTCCCGTCTTTTCCGATGGTTTCAGGACTTTTCTGCCGGAAACATTGCACCAATCCGGGGACAAAGGTATAATGACAGTATTATGAAAGAAAATAAAATTCCCTTTAAACTCAAAGAAAACATTGAACTGACCATCACCGGATTGGGCAGCTCAGGCGAAGGAGTGGGCAAAGTCAGCGGCTTTACCTTCTTCGTCCCCGGTGCCCTGCCCGGGGAACGGATCCAGGCCCAGGTGACCCTGCTGAAAAAAAGCTACGGCCAGGCCCGTCTGCTGAAGCTGCTGGTTCCCTCCCCGGACCGGGTGAAGCCCCCTTGTCCGGTGTACGCCCAGTGCGGTGGCTGCCAGCTCCAGCATCTGTCCTATCCGGCCCAGCTGGTCCTGAAACGCCAGACCGTAGTGGATGCCATGGAACGGATCGGCCACTTTACCAAACTCAGCGTCCAGGAAACCCTGGGAGCGGAAGACCCCTGGCATTACCGGAACAAGATGCAGGTGCCGGCGGCCCAGGGACGGAACCATACCCTGGCCATCGGCTGCTATGCCCAGGGCACCCACCGGGTCATCGACGTGAAGGACTGCCTGATCCAGCAGCAGGCCAACAACCGGATCGTCCAGGTGGTCCGGTCCTGGATGGAAAAATACCGGATCCCGGCCCTGGAAGAAGATGCCCGCCGGGGCATCGTCCGCCACATTATGGGACGGGTGGGGGTCCAGACCGGAGAAGTCATGGCCGTGCTGGTGACCAACGAGCCCCAGGTCCCCCATCTGAAGGACCTGACGGCCCTGCTCCGCCAGGAAATCCCCGGCTTCACCACCCTGGTCCAGAACCTCAACACCCGGCACACAAATGTGATCATGGGACCGAAGAACAAAGTCATCTGGGGTCCCGGGGTAATCCACGACCGGCTGGGGAAATTCACCTTCACCATCTCTCCCCATTCCTTCTTCCAGGTGAACACTCTCCAGGCGGAAAAACTCTACGAAACCGCCCTTCAGTATGCGGCGCTTACGGGAAAGGAGAAGGTCATCGACGCATACTGCGGTACGGGCACTATCACCCTGTTCCTGGCCCAGAAGGCAAAACGGGCCCTGGGCATCGAAATCGTGGAACCGGCCATTCGGGATGCCCGGCAGAACGCCCGGGACAACCAGGTGTCCAATGTGGACTTTTTATGCGGGGATGCGGCCAAGGAAATGCCGGAACTGGTCCGGCAGGGCAGCCGTCCGGACGTGGTGGTCCTGGATCCTCCCCGGGCCGGCTGTGAACAGCGGGTGCTGGAGGCCATTGCCAGGGTCCGTCCCCAGCGGGTGGTGTATGTTTCCTGCAATCCGGCCTCCCTGGCCCGGGATGCAGCCATTTTGCGGGACAAAGGGTTCGTGGTCCGGAAAGTCCAGCCTGTGGACATGTTCCCCCACACCAGCCATGTGGAAACCGTCTGTCTGCTGACGCTGCGGTAAAGGGGCAGCAAAGCTGCCCGTCACTTGTCACTGGCTGAAGGATAAAATTTGCAAGCAAATTTTTGAATGTACAAAATCGGTTTTTTACTGATAAAATCATTGCTTCTATTTTCCGTACATTCTTGGTTTTATATTATCTGGGGAACCCGCAGCCCGGGTTCCTTCCAGTGTCCAGTGACCAAAGACAAGTGACTAGTGACATGAGACCATTGACCGGGGGTGTGAATTTTTTCACATCCCCTCTTTATTTCACACCATTGCACTATGATTTATAATGTGTTATCCTTTTTCTATTCCATTTCACAGCACACAAAGGAGGAATCCGTCCATGACGCAGATTTCTGAAACCGCCAAAGAGAAGCTCCGCAGCCAGTTCCCGGTCTTCCAGGAAGCCGCCCGGGCTTTCTATGCCAAAGAACTGGCGCCCGGCAAATACAAGGGAACTTCGGGGAAATTCGGTTCCTACGGAGAACGGGGGGCCAACAGCAGCATGCTCCGGCTGCGCTTTTCCGGAGGTGCCATCAGCCAGGCCCATATGGCCTTCCTGGCTCAGGCCATCGACAAATACCACATCACCCTGGCCCACTTTACCACCGGGGAAGCCCTCCAGCTCCATCACCTCCAGGAACAGGAAGTGCTGGGACTGTATCAGGACTGCTTTGAAGCCGGCATCTACTGCGCAGGTGCCGGCGGGGACAATCCCCGGAACATTACTGCCAGCCCGCTCCACGGAGTGGAACCGGGGGAACCCTTTGACATGACCCCGGCCATCCGGGCTGCGGCCAATTTCGTCATCAGCCTGATTCCGGAACTGAAGCTGCCCCGTAAGTACAAGATCAGCTTCTCCAACGGCATCGACAACGAAGGCCATGCCACCTTCAAGGATCTGGGCTTCGTGGCCCGGCCCGGCGGCACCTTCGATGTGTATGCCGGCGGCGGCTTCGGCGTCAACGGCAGCCGGTTCGGGGTGCTCATCGACAGCCAGGTGGATCCCCGGGAGCTGTCCCGGTACATCCTGGGCTATGCCCGGGACGTGTACATGAAATACGGGGATTATGAGCACCGTGGCACGGCCCGTTCCCGTTTCATCCTGACGAAAATGGGGGAAGACGCCTTCCGGACCGCCGTCCGGGATGCTGTCCGGAAAGCCCGGGAAGAAGGGATTCCCCAGCTGGAACTGGAACCCATCCCTGCCCTGTCCAAAACCGGGAAGGATGACCGGGTCCTGGCGGATCCCCGGATCCGCAGCCAGAAACAGGAAGGGCTGTACTATGTGGAATACAAGCCCCTGGGCGGCGTCCCCAATATGGAAGTGTTCCGGCAGCTGCTGGGTGCGGCCTCTCAAATGGAAGGAGCCCAGCTGCGGCTCAACGCGGATGAGACCTGCTACATCATCAACCTGACGGCGGAGGAAGCCCGGAAGGTGGCGGCCCTGACGGAAACAGACACTGCCCGTACGGCTTTCGAACACTCTGTCAGCTGCATCGGCGCCACTGTCTGCCAGCAGGGCCTGTGCGATTCCCACGGGGCCCTGGCCCGGATCGCCGCTTTCCTGAAGGAACAGGGTGCGGATACCCGGTATCTGCCCAAATGCCATTTTTCCGGCTGCCCTTCCACCTGCACCGTCCAGTCCCTGGCGGCCCTGGGCTTCCGGGGAGCCTTCACCCTGGTGAACGGGGAACGGGCCAGCGCCTTCCAGGTGTATGCCGGCGGCAGCTACGCCTACGGGAAAGAAAAGATCAGTGAACCCCTGGCGCTCATTGCCACTGCCCGGCTGCCCCAGTTCTTCCTGGAGCTGAACCGGATCCTGCTGGAAGCGGCCCAGCCTTTCACCCAATGGTATCCGGATCATGCAGAAGATTTCCTGGCCCTGCTGAAGAAATATGCGTGACAGCCTCTTTGGTCGCGGGTCATGAGTCGTAAGTCGCGGGCTTGTTGGTACAGGCCGAAGATTCTGCTTCTCAAATTCCATTTGATTTAGTCTTAGGCGACCCGTGACCCGCAGTCCGCAACCGGGGGTGTGAATTTTTCACACCCCCTTTTTGTTCATCTTTTTTTCTCTTTTCTGCCTTATTTATTCTTCATCTTGGATCTATGATGTATAATCAGTATTCTATGCATCACAGAAAGGCAGTCTAGCTATGCGTTTTCTCTGGAATTTCATCAAATACCTGGTATTCCTGACCCTGCTCCTGCTTCTGGGCCTGGGAGTCTATGCCGGGAATACCGCCTACACCCAGTTGTTCTCCCAGCCCTGGGACAAGCTGCTGGCCATCGAGAATCACCGGAATGATCTGGACACCATCCACGCCCTGGAGCGGAAATACGGCTGGCAGCGGGTGGCCGTCACATCCAAAGACGGTACCCGGCTCCAGGGGACCTATATGGAAAACCCTTCCGGCAGCCACAAAACCGTGATCCTGCTCCACGGACTGTACCAGAACCGGACCATGTGCGTCCCCTATGCCAGGATCTATCTGTCCCGGGGATACAATGTGCTGATGCCGGATATCCGGGGACACGGGGAAAGCGGCGGCAGCACCAATGACTGGGGTGTCCACGATCCTGATGACATGGACAGCTGGGTGGCCCTGCTCCGGCAGCAGGATTCCCAGGTTTCCATCGGGTTCCACGGCATTTCTCTGGGGGCCGCCATGAGCCTGATTTATGCCGGCACCCCTCAGGGCAGGGACATGGCCTTCTATGTGGCGGACAGTTCCTATGGCAATGTACTGGAACTGGGCCAGGAAAAGCTCATGAACTACACCGGGGACCAGCGTCTCTTGGCAGGGATGGAAGTACTGGAACCCTTCTTCCAGTTGTCCATGTATTACCATACCCGGAAGACCCTCCGGGATGTGGACCCTGCATCCTGCGTCCAGCGGATGACCGCTCCGGTGCTGTTTCTCCACGGGGATGTGGACCGACTGATCCCGCCCCATATTGCGGAAGAACTGATGACCCGCTGCACCAGTCCCACCAAAAAGCTGGTCTATTTCGAAGGCTCCGGCCACGCCAATGAAATTATGGACAATCCCCGGGGCTATGACCGGGTGGTGGGGAATTTTCTGGAGAGCCTGTAAAAAAGGGGATATGAAAAAATGATTCTTCATTTTTTCATATCCCTTTTTTCACGGTTTCGGCAGCAGCAGGCACCAGAACAGGATGGTGAACATGCTCAGCAGAGTGGAGAGTACGGTGAGTTTGGTGGCAAAAGACGCGTCGCTGCCGTACCGGGCGGCAAAGATGGCGGTGGTGGCCCCGGCAGGCATGCCGGTCATGAGCACCGCAATCCCGGTGGCCACCGCATCCAGTCCCAGGGCGGCGCTGACGCCCCAGGCCAGCCCGGGCAGCAGGATCAGCCGCAGGATGCTGTACAGGATGCTGTCCCGGTTAAAGATGGTCAGAAGGGGCACGTCCGCCAGGATGGTCCCTACAATGAACATGGTAATGGCCGCATTGCAGCCTCCGATGTACCGGATGGTCATGTCCAGGAACGCCGGAGGACGCCACTGGGTCAGGATCAGCAGGATCCCGATGTACACGGCAATCAGACAGGGATGGGTCAGCACCTTTTTCAGGACTTCTTTCCGGCTTTCCTGCCGGGCCATGAAATACCCAGTGCCCACGGACCACATGACCAGCCGCAGCGGGATCAGGAACACGGACGCATAGAACAGTCCCAGGTCCCCATAGACCCCTTCCGCCACCGGATAGCCCAAAAAACCGCTGTTAGACACCAGGGTTCCGTACTGGAGCACTTTTTTCCGGGTATCCGGATACCGGTTGAAGATAAAATGGTTCAGGATCATAAAGAGGAGCTGGAGAACTGCACCGGCCGCCAGGATCCGTCCGCAGGTGAGGAAAATGTTTCCCTCGAAGGGCATCAGACAGGATTTGATGATGTTGCAGGGAATGATTACATAGACGCACACATCGCTGAGACACCGTTTCCCCGGTTCATCCACAATATTCTTTTTCCGCAGGAACAGTCCGATCAGGATCAGCAGGAACAGGGACAGCTGGAGATTCCCCAAACGATAGATATCCACGCTTCCGCCTCCTTAGGACAGTTTCTTCAGAACCCACCGGGCCGCCATATCGTAGAGCCCCGTGGGCAGCAGGGCATGGGCCAGGAGCAGCAGCCAGGCATCTCTGCCGCACAGGTACCGGGCCTGGGGCTGGGAGGCATTGGCCGCCAGGAATACGGTCCGGGCCACGTCCTGAGGACTGGTCAGCCACTTTTTGTCATAGAGCCGGTGGAGTCCCCGAGCCAGTCTGGCGCCCCATTGGGCATAGGGACCCCGCCGGGACACATCCGCCAGATGATCGGCGGCAATATGGCCCCAGGCGGTACGCACCAGCCCCGGTTCCACCAGGCAGACCTTTATCCCCTGTCCGGCGGTTTCCATCCGCAGGGCATCACTGAGGGCTTCCAGGGCATATTTGCTGGCATGGTACCACCCTCCGAAAGGAGCGGGGATCCGTCCGGCAATGGAAGAAACCATGATGATCCGACCCCGGTGCTGCCGGCGGAACAAAGGCAGCACCATCCGGGTGAGACGGATGGCCCCGAACAGATTCACATCCAGCTGATGCTGGGCTTCGGCCAGGGGCACATCCTCCACTGCCCCGCAGGATCCATACCCGGCATTGTTGATCAGAATGTCCAGGGTCCCATGCTGGTTCAGGATCTGCTGGAGGGCATTCTGGCAGGAATAGTCCTTGGTCACATCCAGCACCAGAGGGATCACCCCGTACCGGGACAGAGACTGGAGTTTATCCAGCCGCCGGGCGGCTCCGTACACCACATGGCCGGTTTTGGCCATGAGGATGGCGGTTTCCCGTCCGATTCCGCTGCTGGCCCCGGTGACCAGCACCACCTGCTGTTCCATGGTATTCCCTCCTTCCTATGCCTTGTCCCGTACTTCCGGATAGGGCCGTACCGGAGGCTGATTTTTCCCATGGGCTCCCAGGTTCTTCCCCATCCAGATCATGTGGTACCAGCGGTTGAACTTGTACCCGCAGTTTTTGAAGATGCCCACCGGTTCAAAGCCCAGATGGGCATGGAACTGGGCACTGTTGAAATCCAGGTATTCGTCCGGCTGTTCCGGATACCCGATGCAGGCGTACACATCCAGGATTCCCATTTTTTTCAGGGCTTCCAGAAGTGCTCCGTACAATTTCTTTCCCAGACCTTTCTTCCGGAGATGGCAGTCCACATAAATGCTCAGTTCCGCAGCCCAGTCATAGGCCGGCCGCCCCACAAAGGGGCCGGCATAGGCATAGCCCAGGACCCGGCCGTCCTCTTCCGCCACGAAATAGGGATAGCGTTCCCGGGTATGGGCGATCCGCCGGCGGAATTTCTCCACACTGGGCACCTGGTATTCAAAAGTGATCACGGTACTTTCCACATAGGGTGCATAGACGGAACGGATGGCGGCAGCATCCTCCACGGTAGCTTCCCGGATAATCATATTGCTCATGGGTATTCCCCCTGTTTTTATAAGATGATGATTTTATTATAGGGCATTTTCTGGAGAAGGGGCAAATATTTCCATTTTTATTCCCGCCGGCACTCAGTTTTTTCTGAGACTGGCATTCTTTCCAGAAATACGATATGATAGTAAAAAACACAGTTGGCGGAAAATTCTGTATCCATAAGGGAGGTCTTTCCATTGATCAATCATATTGCTGCCATTTCTTTCAGTCCCACCGGCCGGACGGAAACCCTGGTCCGGGAATTCGGGAAACAGCTGGCCCAACGCTTCCATGAGGAAGGCGTAACCCTGGACTTCCATTCCTTCACTCTGCCCAAAGACCAGGATACCCTCCATTCTTTCGGTCCCCATACCCTGGTGGTTTTCGGCATACCCACCTATGCGGGACGGATTCCCAACAAGGCCCTGCCTTTTGTCCAGAAGCTGTTTTCCGGGGATCCGGACCGGAAGACCCCTGCGGTGGCTCTGGTCACCTTCGGCAACCGGAGCTATGACAGTTCCCTTACGGAACTCCGGGATGAACTGGAAAAGAAGGATTTCCTGGTCTTTGCCGCCGGTGCCTTTGCGGCTCCCCATGCCTTTGCCGCCATTGGCCGGGAACACCCTACGGAAGAAGACCGGGCCCGTTTCCGGGAGCTGCTGGACCGGACGGAAGCCCGGCTCCGGAGCGGAAAACCCCTGGAGCGGGTCGTGATCAAGGGAGATGCCCCGGTGGCTCCCTACTACATTCCCCTGGGAGAAGACGGCCAGCCGGCCAAATTCCTCAAGGCCAAACCCAAAACGGACCTGACCCGATGCGACCACTGCGGAAAATGCGCCAAAGTCTGTCCCATGGGGTCCATCAATCCGGACAACACCGATGAAGTCCCCGGCATCTGCATCAAATGCCAGGCCTGCATCCAGTACTGTCCCCAGGGAGCCAAATATTTCGACGATCCCCGGTTCCTGTCCCACAAGGCCATGCTGGAAAAGAGTTATCAGCGGACGGCAGGATCGGAAGTATTTTAAAAGGGTGCTGCTGACGCAGCACCCTTTTGTCGCGACCCGCAACCGGAGCATATTGCCTCCGCAATATGCTCCTTACTTCATCCAATACACCCGATGATCTTTCCGCAGGGGAGCCACAGGGATATCCCCTTCCACATAGCCCACCACGCAGTGACCGATGCCTTCATATTCCCCGGTGATGCCCAGGGTCTTCAGCAGGGCCTTGCCTTCCGGCCGGTCGAATTCTTCCTTGGCCCGGTGGATCCAGCAGCTGCCCAGGCCCAGGGAATGGGCGGCCAGCATCAGGTTCCCCATGACCAGGGACCCGTCGTACACCGCCGTGGGCCGCTCTTTTTCCGCCAGGACCACCAGCACAGCAGGTGCTCCGTAGAAGGGATCGAAATCCGGGGCCCAGCCGCCGATTTCACAGTTCAGTCTGCTCAGCCGCTTCACCATGGCCGGATTGGTAATGGCCAGGATGATGGTATCCTGACTGCCCCGTCCGCTGGCTGCATAAAGGCCGGCTTTGACGATTTCCCGCAGGTCCGCTTCCGGTACCGGGTCCGGTTTGAAACTGCGGATGCTCCGGCGCATCTGCATGGCTTCCAATACTTCATTGTTCATACTATCCACTCCTTTTTTCTCTCTGCTGTCATGATACCATATCCTACGGGTTCCGGGCCCTTCTGCCCCGAAAAGTTCAAAACTTTTTCCTTTGACATTTCTCACGGGATATGACATAGTAAAAAGATGGAATCCATGCAGATCCTGATGGAAAAAGGAGGAACCTTTGATGAAACTGTTATCCAAAATCCGGGCAGCCGGTCTGTCCCTGCTGCTGGTCCTGTCCGCCGGCTCCCTGGTCCAGGCAGCCGCACCCGTGGACAAAGCCGTGGTGAAAGACCTGGTCCGCTCCCAGAGCGTCATGGCCAAAGAAAAATACATCCAGTATGAAATGAAGGGCACCCTGTTCAGCCCCATCGGTGTGGGGAACCTGACCCTTACCGGGAATGGGGTGGAAGAAACGGACAAAAAGAATACCCGGATGGAAAAACTCAGCGGGGATCTTCACGGCACCGGGGAACTGACCCTGCTCACCGGCCAGCAGACTGTAAGCCAGCCCATCGATGGCTATTTCTTTGCAGAAAAGGGCCAGCTGACCCAGTATATCAACAGCGGCAAAGGCTGGGCCAAAACGGTCCGTCCCTACACCCTGCCTCTCCTGCCCGATCCGGATGGGAAAAAGGCGGAAAAAGAACTGCTCCAGTACCTGTCTTCCGCCAAAGTCGCCAAGGAAACCAGTCGGGAAAAGACCCTGGAACTCACCCTGGACGGCCAGAAGCTGGCTCAGAAACTGGCCAGTGATCCGGAATTCAAAAAGCAGAAGGATGGAGAACGGATCCAGGCCCTGGTGGCCCAGGTGAAGGAAGTCCCCAACACCATGGTGTTGGATAAAAAGACCTGGCGGGTAAAACGGCTGGGTATGGATCTGACCCCGGTGCTCCAGACGGCCGGAGGGTATTTCCTGGATGCCGCCGCCAAAGCCAAAAAGATCTCCCCGGAGCAGCAGCAGATGTTCACCAGCCTGCTGGGCAGCTCCACCCTGGTGTTCGCCTTCCAGTTCGACTATCAGCAGGGCAAGGATGTGACCCTGCCGGAAGCGGTGGCAAAAGCGGCCAAAACGGAGGAATAAAAAAGGGGATGTAAAAAAATTCATCCCCCCGGTCAACTGTCAAAAAAAAGATGTGAAAAAATGAGAAATCATTTTTTCACATCTTTTTTTATCTTTTCAACGTGCCTTCCGATTGGGCCACGATGACTGCCGTTGCCGCATCCCCTACGATGTTCGGTACGCAGCGGGCCATGTTCAGGATCCGGTCGATGCCGGCCAGGAGGCCGATGGCTTCCATGGGCAGGTTCACGGAGCTGAGCACGATGGTCAGCATCACCAGACCGGAGCCGGGGATCCCGGCGGTACCGATGGAGGCCAGGGTGGCCGTCAGCATGATCATCACCTGCTGGGTGAAGGTCAGATCCACCCCGAAGATCTGGGCCGTGAACACCACTGCCACCGCTTCATAGATGGCCGTTCCGTTCATGTTCATGACCGCTCCGAAGGGAATGACGAAATTGGCGGTTTCCTCATCCACGCCCACTTTCTTCACACAGGCCAGGTTCAGCGGGATGGTGGCCACACTGGAACAGGTGGCAAAGACGAACGTGATGGCTTCCTTCATGTTTTTCAGGAACTTCACCGGACTCACCCGTCCGCAGACCCCCACCATCAGGACAGCCTGGACCACCAGCAGATACACCACCGCACACAGGTACATGGCCCCGATGGTCTTGATGTACGGAATCAGGATGGCCGTTCCGTTCTTACCCACCACAGAAGCCATCAGCCCCAGCACCCCGTAAGGAGTGAATTCCAGAGCCATGTTGGTGATTTCCTTCATCACTTCCTGGCCGGCCCGGCAGCAGTCCAGCAGGGCCTTGCCCTTATCGCCCAGTTTCAGCAGGGCGAAGCCCATGATCAGGGCAAAGAAGATGATCTGGAGCAGGTTCTGTTTGGCCAGAGAGGCAAAGATGTTCACCGGGATGATGTTGATCACCGTATCCAGCATGGAAGCCGGTGCCTGTCCCTTGGGCTGGGGCGCTGCCACATTGCTCAGTTCCACCCTGGCACCAATGTTCATCATGTTGCTTACCACCAGACCCAGCACAATGGCCAGGGCCGTGCTGACCAGAAAGATGATGACGGTTTTGATGCCGATCCGGCCCAGACGCTTGCCATCCCCTACATCCGCCGCAGCACAGACCAGCAGGGTGAACACCAGCGGTGCCACCACCATGGTCAGCAGGTTGGTCAGGATGGTCCCCAGCGGCTTCAGTACCTCGGCACGGGGCCCCAGGACCAGGCCCAGGACAATGCCCAGGACAAAGCCGATCATGATCCGGGTAAACAGACTCAGGCGATTCCACGGTTTAAAAATAAAGCCCATTTTCTATTCCGCTCCTTTCCTGCCCGTCCATCAAACGAACCGGCACACATGGTCCACGGCGATGTCCGAGAATCCATAAGCTTCCGCTTTGGTCATTCTGCCGTTGCACACATCCTGGATCACCTGGAGCATCTCTTTGCCGCATTCCTTGAAGGTCTTTTCTCCCCGGACAATGGCGCTGACATCCACATCCATGTTGTCTTCCATTTTCTGGTAGGTCCGTTCGTTCCCGGTAACCTTGATGACCGGTACAATGGCATTGCCGGTAGGCGTCCCTCTGCCGGTGGTGAAGATCACCGCATTGCAGCCCCCGGCCACCATGGAGGTTACGGAAGAAATATCATACCCGGCGGTATCCATCACAATGGCTCCCTGGCAGGACGGCCGTGCAGCCTGTTCCAACACTTCCACGATGGGACGGGTACCCCCTTTCCGGATACACCCCAGGCTCTTTTCATCCAGGGTGGACAGACCGCCTGCCTTGTTCCCCGGCGTGGGCTGTCCGGCCCGGCAGTCCTGTCCAGCTGCCATCAGGTGAGCTTCATAGTCTTTGCAGATCTGAATGATCTGGTTGTGGATATGGGGAGTGGCCGCCCGTTTGGCCAGCACATGTTCCGCCCCGATCCATTCAATGGATTCACTCATAATGGTGGAAGCCCCCAGGTCCACCAGCAGGTCACTGAGTTCCCCCACAGCCGGGTTGCTGGCAATCCCGCTGGTGGCGTCAGAACCCCCGCATTCGATTCCCAACAGCAGGTTGGAGATATCGCACAGTTCCTTCTGCTGCTTGCCGGCTTCCGCCGCCATTTCACGGGCAGCCCGTACGGCCTTTTCAATGGTCTTCAGGGTGCCCCCTTCGTCCTGGATGCCAAAGGATACCACGGGCTTGGAAGTCATGCTCTGGATTTTTTCCTTCAGTTTCAGGTGGGGAACCGTTTCGCACCCCAAACCGATGATCACCACCCCATACACATTGGGGTTGCAGGCAAACCCGGTCAGCACTTTCTGGGACATGGCGGTATTGGCAGCCACATCGGAACAGCCGGTGTTGAACACGATATTCACAGCACCCCGTACCTGGCTGGCCACGATCCGGGCCGTTTCACTGCCGCAGGCGCAGGTGGGAAGAATCAGTACATGGTTGCGGATGCCCGCTCTGCCTTCTTTTCTTTTATATCCCCAAAATTCCATGATGTTCACTCCTTATTCTTTGACAAATTCCTGTTCGTAGTCTCTCGGCACACTGAAGATGTTCTTGTCAGAAACCCAATGGCCCCGGGCAATGGGAGCGTTGGTCTTCCCCAGCAGTTCCCCGTATTTGATTACCTCGCTGCCTTCCGGCAGGTCCGTCAGAGCGATTTTGTGGCAGAAGGGAATGTTTTCCAGGGCTTCCACCTGTTCTTCCCGTCCGTCTTTTTTGTAGACGACCTGTTCTCCCTTGTGGATTTCGGCCACACAGGTGACCACGTTGTCCCGGTCATCCATCAGCAGTCCATTGATTTTCATGTTTTCTCCTCCCAGCTGAATTGCTTGACTTTTCATATATTTACAATATCATTCTTTCGGTATATAATCCAATTTATCCCATATATGTTTCTATTAAATTCTTTTATAGTCGAAAGGATCTTCTCATGAAAACAGCCTACGAATACATCTACACCATCTACCAGGAAGGCAGTCTCACCCGGGCGGCGGAAAAACTGTTCATCACCCAGCCGGCGCTCAGCATTGCCCTGCGCAAGATCGAGGCCCGGATCGGCATGCCGCTTTTTGAGCGGAACCGCCGTCCCCTCCAGCTGACTCCGGCCGGAGAGCTTTATCTGAAGGCCATCCGGAAAATGCACGGACTGGAAAAGGATCTGGACCGGGAAGTCCAGGAACTGAAGACCCTACAGACCGGCACCCTGACCCTTGGGGGCAGCCATTATCTCCTGTCCTACCAGATTCCCGATCTGCTCACCGCCTATGTGCAAAAATACCCGAAGATCCGGCTCAAGCTAGTGGAGGAGGCCTCGGACACCCTTCTGTCCCTGTTGGAAAAGGAAGAACTGGATCTGACCTTCAGCTGCGATTCCGCGGTGATCCGGAAACATGCCCACCACTATCCGGCCTTCCAGGACCAGATCCTGCTGGCTGTTCCACGCTCCGCCCAACTGCCGGAAGGAACCGCAGCCCATGCCCTGACCTGCCAGGATATCCAGGCCGGACGGAGCCGGAAGGCAGAGACCCCCACGGTTTCCATCACCCGGTTCCAGGAGCTGCCCTTCATCCTCCTGACCCCCGGGAACAATCTGTACAAACGGTGTCAGGCCCTGTTCCAGAAAGCCGGTTTCACCCCCCGCATCAAGCTGATGCTGTCCCAGCTGGCCACGGCCCAGCGGCTGGCGGAGCACGGTCTGGCCGCCACTTTTGTCAGCGATGCCATGGTAGGCCCCACCAGCCAGGATCTGCTGTTCTTCAAGATTGCCGAAGCGGATTTCACCCGGTCTTTCCACGCCCTGCTGCCGGACAAGGAATTCACCCCCTATTCCGTCCGTGCCTTCATCCAGCTGCTGAAGCCATAAAATAAGGGGGTGTGAAAAATTCACACCCCCCGGTCAGCGTTCAACGGCCAAAGGCCGCCAGCAACCTGGCTCTTTTATTTGATTTTTTCCAACAGCTTCTTCAAAAAACCATACATCCTTATGGTGCTCTTCACACTGAGCCGTTCCTGGGGAGAATGGAGATCCCAGCAGTCCGGCCCCAGGGAAATGGCATCCAGATCCGGCTTTTTTCCGATCAGGCAGCCGCATTCCAGTCCGGAATGGATGGGTGTGGCGGCCATTTCTTCTCCGAAGGTTTCCTCATACACCTGCTGGACCAGTGGGGTCAGTCTGGAATCCGGATCATGGGGCCAGCCGGGATAAGCGGCGAATTTCTCGCAGCTGCCCCCCACCATCTGGGCCAGGAGATGGATCTTGTCCCAGATATAGTCCGCCTTGGACCGGAAGGATGTACGGATTTCGTATACCACCACCAGACGGTTCTGTTCCCGTTCCAGACGGATTTCCCCCAGATTGTCCGAACTCTGGACCACGCCGGGCACCGCCGCATTCATTTCAGAGATCCCGTTGGGAGACAGGACCAGCACCTGGATGAACTTGTCCGTCACATCCCGGGATACCACCAGTCCGTTGGCCGGTCCCCGGGTCTCTTCCACGGAAATCTTCAGATTGGCGGCCACCGCCTTGTACTCCCGGCGCAACTCTTCCGCCGTGGCATTCACCGCCTGGAGGAAAGCATCCGCTTTGTCCCCGGGCACCAGCACCACTGCTTCCCCGTCCCGGGGAATGGCCAGCCGGAAAGTGCCTCCATGGAGAGCGGACAGCCGCAGGGGCATCTCTTTCCGGGCGGACAGGAGCATCCGGATCAGAAAGATGTTGGCATTGCCCCTGCCCCGGTGGATGTCCTCCCCGGAATGGCCGCCCTGGAGCCCTTCCACTTTCAGATGGAAGAATTTGCCCGTTTCCGGAGCCGCCTCCCAGGTCACCGGCAGGTGGAAGTTCACCCCGAAACCTCCGCAGCTGCCCGTCACTGAATGGCGTTCCACCGCATTGTCGATGTTCACCAGGTAATGGGAACAGAAATCACTGGCATCCACATTCTGGGCACCGCTGAGGTCTTCTTCTTCAGCTGTGGTCAGCAGGACTTCCAGTTCCGGGTGGGCGAAGGAATCCTCTTCCAGGAGAGCCAGAGCCAGGGCCACTCCGATGCCGTCATCGGCCCCCAGGGTGGTGCGGCCTCCGGTGGAAAGGATGTCCCCGTCCAGTTCCAGATGGATGGGATCCTTCAGGAAATCGTGGTCCACCCCTTTGGCCTTCTGGCACACCATGTCCAGATGGGCCTGGAGCATCACCCCCGGCCGGTTTTCATACCCGGGAGACGCGGGTTTCCGCAGCAGCACATTGTTCCATTCATCCTGACGGACGGCGAAGCCTTTTTCTTTGGCCCACTGGAACACCCTGTCACTGAGGGCCTTTTCTTTAAACGAAGGATGAGGAATCTCACAGAGCCGGGCAAAATGCCGGAACACCGGCTGCCGGAGCAGTTCTTCCAGATTTTCGAATTTTTCCTGTTCCATGATGCTGCCTCCTTAGAAGGGACCGTAGTGGATCTGCACGGCAATGACCATGAACACCATGGCCACTACACACCAGATGGCGAACAGCGGGGCCAGCCAGCGGAACCATTTCCCGAAGGAAATATGGGCCATGGCACAGGCCGCCACCACTTCCCCGCTGGTGGGAGCGAACACGTTGGTGAAAGCATCTCCCATCTGGAAGGCCAGGACGGCGGTCTGCCGGGTCACCCCGATCAGATCAGCCAACGGAGCGAACAGAGGCATGGTGATGGCCGCCTTGCCGCTGCCGGAAGGCACCAGCACGTTGAACAGGTCCTGGACGATGAACATGCCGCAGGCGCTGAGGGTGGGCGGCAGTCCGTTGAGCATGCTGGCCATATAGTGGATCACCGTATCCATGATATGGGCGTTCTGCATGATCAGCACCGCCCCGTTGCACATGCCGATGACCAGGTTGGCGAACAGCATGTTGCTGCAGCCGGCCAGGAAGGCATCCGCGATTTCCCCGGAGGACAATCCCCCGATGATGCCGGCCAGGATCCCGCAGAGCAGGAACAGTCCGGCCATTTCATTGATGTAGAAGTCGAACTTTAGCACCCCCAGCACCACCGTGGCAATGGTGGCCACAAAAAGCACCAGCACCAGTTTGTGCCGAAGAGTGATCACCGGAGTTTCCTGGAGTTTCAGATGGCTGTTGTACAGCAGGTCTTCTTCCCGTACCGTACTCAGTTCCGGATTCTTCCGGACTTTGTTGGCGTACCACATCACATAGGGGATGGTCACGATGTTCATGACCACGAACAGCACCGCCCGGAGCCCCATGCCGGAAAACATGGGCAGACCGCAGATGCCCTGGGCCACCCCTACGGTAAAGGGATTGGTCATGGCCCCGGCATACCCTACCGGTGCCGCACAGAAGACAATGGCAATGGCGGTGAGAGAATCGAAGCCCATGGCCACGGACACCCCGATCACCAAAGGCGTAAAGGCCAGGAATTCTTCAAAGCAGCCGGCGAAAGCGGACAGCAGGCTGAAAAGCACCATAACCACCGGGATCATCAGCAGCTCCCGGCCCTTCATCTTTTCCACCACGTTGGACAGCCCGGCGTTGATGGCTCCGGTGGCATCCATAATGGCAAACATGCCCCCGATGATGAACAGGAAAGAAATGATTTCTGCTGCGTTCTGGAGCCCCAGGGTCAGGGACTGGAACAGATAGAAGGGACTCACCGGCTGCTGCTGGATGTAATGGAAGGTGGCCGGATCCACCACTTCCTTGTTGAGGACGGGGTTCAGTACCCGGCTGTATTCCCCGGCCGGGACAATATAGGAGGCCAGGAACGCCAGGAACATGATGATTCCCAGAAGGACCATGGGATTCAGGGCATGGAGCCTGAAACCGCTTTTCTTTTCTTCCGCCATTGTTACCACTCCTTTTCAGTTATCCGATCATTTCATGGTTTTTCTTTTTTCTGATGAGACTCCGGACGGGCGGCTGCCAGCACATAATCGAAGATATGGAGAAACCGTTCTTCCAGTCCGGGACGCTCTGGGCTGTCTCCCAAAAGGCAGGCCCGGTGGATGTAGCTGCCGTGGACAGCCACGATGATCTCCAGGGTTTCGGCAGCCCGGTCACCGGCCACGAATCCGCCTTCCACCAGATTCTGCATGACCACCTGATCCCGTTCCACCAGCGTGCCCCGGATGACCATTTCCCGGACATCCGCCGGCAGCCCCTGGAGTTCTTCCGGGAACAGATCCAGGTAATAGGTCTGGATTACACGGCCCAGCTTGGCACTGTACCGGCCGAAAAACATGTTGTAGAAGATTTCCGGGAATTGGAAGGCCTGCCGGTTGAAACACTGGTAAATGGTCCGGTACCGTTCCAGGGAGGTCATCTCCGGCTGCAGGTTCCGGGACAGATCCAGCAGGTAGTCCCGAAGAAAGCACACGGATCCGAACAGGATCAGTTCGTCCAGATCCTGGAAATAGTTGTAGAGGGTGGCACTGTTGTACCCGGCCTCTGCTGCGATCCGCCGGATGGTCACACCGGGAATCCCCTCCTCTTTGAGGATTTTTTCCGTAGCTTCCACAAAATACACCATGTTGCGCTTCTGCCGCAGCGTCAGCGCTTTCCGCTGTTTGCTTTCTGTCTGTTTTTCCATGTGGGACAGGGCACCTCCTGACTGCTGATCCTGATTTCCCGTTGGGGAAGATGGTTGACAATTTTTCAGGCCGCTTTTATAATATAGCTAATTTCTAATCATAATTATATTTTAATCTTGATTAAACGTCAAGTACCAAAATTCCCCTTGGAAAGGAGCGTTCCCCATGCCCCATCTGCCCGCCCTGTCCGGCAGGACCCTGGTCCTTCTGGGAGCCCTCTGCTGGAGCCTGAATTCCCCTCTGGTCAAATATCTGACCCTGGATCCCTTCCTGATCTGCGCTCTCCGTTCTCTCATTGCCGGCCTGGTCCTGCTGCCCGCTCTCCGGCCCCGGGAAATCGCCTGGAACCGGTACCTGGCGGCCTATGCCCTGGCTTACTGTGCCCTGTGCCTCAGTGTCATTACCTCCCTGTCCCTTACCTCCCCGGCCATTGCCATCGGCATGCAGTACACCGCCACCATCTGGCTGTTCCTGCTGTACTGGATCCAGAGCCGCGCTTTCAACCGCCGGGCCTTTTTGCCGGTGCTGGTGATCATGGCCGGTGTCCTGTGTTTCATGCTGTCCGGAGGCAGCGGGGATTCCCATCCCCTGGGAAATCTCATCGCCCTGACAGAGGGGATTTTCTTTGCCGGCATGAGCCTGGCCTCCCAGAAGGCCACCCGGACCAATGCCCTGGGGATCACGGCACTGGGCAACCTGGTGACGGCGCTGGTGGTCTTTGCCCTGTTCCCTTCCGCCCGGGCCGCCCTGCCGGCTATGGACGGCAGGGAATGGCTCCTGATGGTCCTGCTGGGGGTGGTCCAGGTGGCCGGGGGCTACGGTTTCTACAACCTGGGAGTCCAGAAGATCCCTGCCCGGGAAGCCTCTGTGCTGGCCCTCTGGGAAATGATCCTGGGACCGCTGTGGGTGGCCCTGTTCCTCCACCAGATCCCCGGTCCCATGGTCCTTGCCGGTTTTGCCGTCATCCTCTGCGGGATGCTCCTGAACGCAAAAATGCGGGCGTGAAATTTTCACACCCGCATTTTCTTCCGTTGTTTATTTCACCAGGATTCCCAGCTTCTCCAGGGCCCGGTGGATGGCTTCCATTTCCTCTTCCGTCTCTGTTTCCACCAGATGGGTATGGACCCCGTTGGATATACTGGACAGGAGCGGCGCCTTCGTTTCCTTCATCCGCTGGATATACAGCTGTACATCCCGCCGGGACCGGAGATTCAGTTCCCCCTCCATGAATCCGTATACTTCATGTTCCACCACCACATTGTGGACAACTCCCCCGTTATCCACAATGGCGTTCAGTTCCGCTTCCACCTGATCCGTGCCGTGGCGGCAAAGGAAAGATTCCTGGATCCCATGTTTCTGGAATTCATGGAGCTGATATCCCCGTGGCGTGGAAATGATCGGTGTCCCACTGGCCCGGAGCAAGGCAATATCCCCTACGATGATCTGGCGGCTCACCTGACAGGCTTTGGCCATCTCCGTACCGGTTACCGGTTTGTCGGTCTTTTTGAGCATGGCCAGGATAGCATCCCGCCGTTCTTTGTTTTCCATGGTTCTTCCCCTCCTTGTTCATAAATACTGATTCATTCTATCAGATATTATTATAAGCGAATTTTTCCGGAAATTCCATATTTTCCGGAGGGAGATCCATCCTTGGCCCATCGCCCATCCCCGGGAATCCAGGGTTTTCACGCCGTCCGGCCTTCCTGTTCTGGCTGTTCCGGATCCTTCTGGAGATCGATCAGATGGAATCCGCACTTGCTCAGGTCCAGCATCCGGGCAGCCAGTCTCCGCCCCCGTTCCAGGTCCGCCGTAAAGCAGATTTCTGCCCGCCCCAGGCCGGTGGTCCTGGCCAGTCCCCGTTTCTCCAGGTTTTCCAGAGCATCCTGGGTGGTCCGTTCCGCCGGATCCAGGATGGTCACTTCCGGCCCGAATTCCTCTTCGATTTCTTTCCGGACAAAGGGATAATGGGTGCAGGAAAGGAGCACCGTATCCACATTATGTTCCCGGAGCTTGTCCGCATATTCATGGATGGCGGCCTTCAGCTCCGGCGAACCGAATTTTTCTCCTTCGATCAGGGGCACGAATTTGGGGCATCCCTGGCCGAACACCTGGATTTCCGGGCAGATCCGCTGGATTTCCCGTTTGTGGGCTCCGGTGGATACGGTGAAATCCGTGGCAAAAAAGCCCACCCGGTTGTTCTTGGTCACTCCGGGGACCATCCGGGAGCCTTTGGCCATGCCGATTACGTCAAAGGGATGGTTCCCTTTGATCACGTCCAGGCCCAGCACCGTTATGGTATTGCAGGCCACCACCAGCTGCTTGATGTGCCGTTTGTCCAGCCAGTCGGTCATTTCCGCCACAAACCGGGTGATCTCCTCCCGGGACCGGTTGCCGTAGGGGGTCCGGGCCGTATCCCCGATAAAGATGAAATCTTCATGGGGCAGCTTGGCCTGGAGCCATTTCAGTACGGTGAGCCCGCCTACGCCGGAATCGATTACGCCAATGGGTTGCTTTGCCTGCATCATGTCAACTACCTCCTGGTTGCAAATAAAAAAGGCCCGAACAGACAGCCCGGTGGGAAGGGCTGTCGATTCAGGCCTTACAGACGGTCAGAAACAGGGGAAACTGTTCCCAGATCCATAAGGATGTATGATTTTGTACTGTACGTTCTCAACAACACCCTTAGTATAGCACACTCTCTCCCCGTCTGCAACAGAATTATATGAATTTTCGTTCTTTCCGTTGACCGCCGCCTGCTTTTTATGATACGCTAACACCAGTCCACCACAAAAGGAGCCAACATCCATGGAAAAACATTACCCTGCCGATGCCATCTTCGTCACCGGCGTAGCCAAAGTGTCCCGGGAAGACGTGATCAACACCCTATACGGGACCTTCACCCTGAGCCTGGTCATCGATCGGAAAACCGGCCTGATCCTCCACTGCAGCGCCAACATGATCATGGCTGACACCATTGCCTTTCTCCAGGACATCCTGATCGGGAAGAACCTGCTGACGGACATGGACCCAATGGTCCGGGAACTGCGCAGCCGTTTCCTGGCCCTGTCCCAGAAAGCGGTGATTGCCGCCCTGAAGGATGCCCAGAACCATTATCTGACAGTGTATCCGAAGGGGGTGTAACCCCCGTCACCAGTCGGCAGTCACCAGTCAACAGCCATCGGATAAAATTTGCCTGCAAATTTTTGAAACAATACAAAACACCCCGGACAACCACTGTCCGGGGTGTTTTGCTGTGCCGTTCCGGGCACAGCTCCGTTTGTAGGGTTCTATTAGATAATGCCTCTCAGTTTCAGAGGTTCAACCAGAGCGTTCAGAGCTACGATGTAGGCGCCTACACGCATGGTGGTGTTGTACTTCTTGGCTGCGTCATATACGTTCCCGAAGGCTTTCACCATCATCTGTTCCTGTCTGTCGATGACTTCTTCTTCCGTCCAGAAGTATCTGTACAGGTTCTGTACCCATTCGAAGTAGGATACGGTTACGCCGCCGCCGTTGGCCAGCACGTCAGGCACTACAGGGATGCCTCTCTTTTCCAGGATGACATCGGCTTCTGCATCGGTCGGGCCGTTGGCTGCTTCCACGATCATCTTTGCTTTGATCTTGTCAGCGTTCTTGGCAGTGATCTGCAGTTCCAGAGCAGCCGGGATCAGTACGGTTACATCCTGTTCCAGCACTTCTTCGTTGCTGATCGGGGTAGCGCCAGGATACCCTTTGATCACGCCGCCGTTGTTCTTGGCATATTCTTCCACTTTGTACGGATCGAAGCCGTTGGCATCATAGATCCCGCCGCTGATGTCGCTCAGGGCAACGATCTTCAGGCCTTTGTCAGCTGCGCATTTGGCAGTCCAGGAACCTACGTTGCCGAACCCTTGGATGGCCAGGGTGGCATCTTCCGGTTTGATTCCTTCTCTCTTCAGCAGTTCCAGGGTAGCGGTGATTACGCCACGGCCGGTTGCGGAGGTACGGCCCTGAGAACCGCCCATGCAGATGGCTTTCCCGGTGATGAAACCAGGAGCGAACTGGCAGTTGATCTTGGAGAATTCATCGCACATCCAGGCCATGATCTGGGCGTTGGTGTTCACGTCAGGAGCCGGGATATCTTTCTTTTCGCCGATTACCGGTGCGATCTTGTCGATGTACCCACGGGTGATTTTTTCCAGTTCCGTCTTGGAAACTTTCCGGGGATCAACAATGATGCCGCCTTTGCCGCCGCCGTAAGGCAGACCAGCGATGGCGCATTTGGTGGTCATCCAGAAGCCCAGGGTCTTCACTTCATCCATGGACACATTCTGATGGTACCGAACGCCGCCTTTGGCAGGCCCAAGCACGGTGCTGTTCTGGGAACGATAGCCGGTGAATACTTCCACATGGCCATCATCCATTTTTACAGGGATGCTGACTTCCAGGGTCCGTTCAGGCTGGGAGATGACGGCCTCAGCGTTGGGATCCAGGTTGATCAGTTTACTAGCTTTTTCCATAGGAATCTTTGCCATTTCAAACAAACTCATTTGTAACGCCTCCTAAAAAATTTATCTAGTGAACCCTTACAGTTCGTATTATAGCACGATTCAGAAATAACTGTTTATTTTTTTGTATTTTGTATACAATTAATCACAGATGTTCCATTCTTGCATTTTTCCGGAGTTTTCGTTATGATTGAAACAAACAGCCGTTTGATTTTTACCCGAAGGAGGAAATTTCCCAGCATGGACAAGCTTTCTGCACTGAAAAAGTATTTTGGATACACTTCCTTCCGTCCCGGTCAGGAATCCCTGATCGATGCCCTGCTCCAGGGCCGGGACGTCCTGGGCATCATGCCCACCGGCGCCGGCAAATCCCTGTGCTACCAGATCCCGGCCCTGCTGCTGCCCGGGATCACCCTGGTGATCTCTCCGCTGATTTCCCTGATGCAGGACCAGGTCCAGGCCCTGGAAACCGCCGGGATCTCCGCCGCCTGCATCAACAGTTCCCTGGGGCCCCGGGAATTCTACGCCACCCTGGACCAGGCCCGGGCCGGTGCCTACAAACTGCTCTACGTGGCCCCGGAACGGCTGGAAACGGAACTCTTCCGGGACTTTGCCAAAGAGGCTCCCATTTCCATGGTGGCGGTGGACGAAGCCCACTGCATTTCCCAGTGGGGCCAGGATTTTCGCCCCAGTTACACCCGGATCCTGGATTTCCTGGAATTCCTGCCGGAACGGCCGGTGGTGGGAGCCTTTACGGCCACCGCCACGGAACTGGTCCGGGATGACATCCTCCAGAGCCTGGAACTCCAAAATCCCCGGATCCTGGTCACCGGTTTCGACCGGACCAACCTGTACTTCGGGGTGGAACATCCCCGGGACAAGGATGCCTGGGTATTCCGGTACCTGAAGGCCCATGGGGAGGACTGTGGCATCATTTACTGTTCCACCCGGAAGAATGTGGATGAACTGTATGACCGGCTCCGGCTGGAAGGGATTTCCGCCGCCCGGTACCATGCGGGGCTGAACCAGGAAGAACGGCAGCAGGCCCAGGAGGATTTCCAGTACGACCGGGTCCAGGTGATCGTGGCCACCAATGCCTTCGGCATGGGCATCGACAAATCCAACGTACGCTATGTGCTCCACTACAACATGCCATCCTGCCTGGAAAACTACTACCAGGAAGCCGGACGGGCCGGCCGGGACGGAGAACCTTCGGAATGCATCCTGCTGTTCTCTCCCCAGGACGTGGTCATCCAGAAATTCCTTCTGGAGCACAAAGAACAGAGTGCCGCCCTGGAAGAGGTGGAAGAAGCCAATCTCCGGAAGCTCTATGCCATGGAGCACTACTGCCGGACCACCAGCTGCCTGCGCCAGACCCTTCTCCATTATTTCGGGGAAGAAGCCCCGGCCCGGTGCAACCACTGTTCCACCTGCAACGGGGATTATGAAGAAGTGGATATGACCGAGGAAACCAAGAGCATCGTGAAATGCATCCATGAAGCCCGCCGTCCCTATGGCATTACCCTGATGGCCAATGTCCTGGCCGGCAGCCGGTCCACCCGGGTGGAGGAGACCGGTCTTTCCCGGCTGCGGATGTTCGGAGCACTCCACAACCATTCCCTGAAGGAAATCAGGGAAATGATCCAGAACCTGCTGGACCAGGGCTACCTGCTGATTACCCGGGACAAGTATCCGGTGCTGAAGATTTCCAAGAAAATCTGGGAACTCCAGGACGATTCCATCCGGGTGCTGCTGCGAAAAGAAGCCGGGGCCGCCGACGGAGGCAAAAGCTCCCGGAAAAAGAAAAAAATCCTGCCGGACCTGGATCTGCCGGCAGGATTCTCCCAGGAAATGGGGGCCGAACTGTTCAGCCGGCTCCGTTCCCTGCGGAAACAGCTGGCGGAACAGGCCATGGTGCCGCCTTTTGTGGTGTTTGGAGACCGGACCCTTCGGGAGATGTGCCGCCATCTGCCCCGGAATCATGAACAGTTCCTCCAGGTCCCCGGCGTGGGCCAGCACAAGGATGAAAAATACGGTGCTGCCTTCCTGGATGCCATCAATGGATTCTGTGAGGAGAAAGGGTTATAAAGGCAGTCAACGGTCAGCGGCCAAAAGAGGCCGGCTCTGCTGGCTGTAGACATACGCAGAAGACCCCGGACAGCCACTGTCCGGGGTCTTCTGCTGTGCCGTTCCGGGCACAGCTCCGTTTGTAGGGTTCTATTAGATAATGCCTCTCAGTTTCAGAGGTTCAACCAGAGCGTTCAGAGCTACGATGTAGGCGCCTACACGCATGGTGGTGTTGTACTTCTTGGCTGCGTCATATACGTTCCCGAAGGCTTTCACCATCATCTGTTCCTGTCTGTCGATGACTTCTTCTTCCGTCCAGAAGTATCTGTACAGGTTCTGTACCCATTCGAAGTAGGATACGGTTACGCCGCCGCCGTTGGCCAGCACGTCAGGCACTACAGGGATGCCTCTCTTTTCCAGGATGACATCGGCTTCTGCATCGGTCGGGCCGTTGGCTGCTTCCACGATCATCTTTGCTTTGATCTTGTCAGCGTTCTTGGCAGTGATCTGCAGTTCCAGAGCAGCCGGGATCAGTACGGTTACATCCTGTTCCAGCACTTCTTCGTTGCTGATCGGGGTAGCGCCAGGATACCCTTTGATCACGCCGCCGTTGTTCTTGGCATATTCTTCCACTTTGTACGGATCGAAGCCGTTGGCATCATAGATCCCGCCGCTGATGTCGCTCAGGGCAACGATCTTCAGGCCTTTGTCAGCTGCGCATTTGGCAGTCCAGGAACCTACGTTGCCGAACCCTTGGATGGCCAGGGTGGCATCTTCCGGTTTGATTCCTTCTCTCTTCAGCAGTTCCAGGGTAGCGGTGATTACGCCACGGCCGGTTGCGGAGGTACGGCCCTGAGAACCGCCCATGCAGATGGCTTTCCCGGTGATGAAACCAGGAGCGAACTGGCAGTTGATCTTGGAGAATTCATCGCACATCCAGGCCATGATCTGGGCGTTGGTGTTCACGTCAGGAGCCGGGATATCTTTCTTTTCGCCGATTACCGGTGCGATCTTGTCGATGTACCCACGGGTGATTTTTTCCAGTTCCGTCTTGGAAACTTTCCGGGGATCAACAATGATGCCGCCTTTGCCGCCGCCGTAAGGCAGACCAGCGATGGCGCATTTGGTGGTCATCCAGAAGCCCAGGGTCTTCACTTCATCCATGGACACATTCTGATGGTACCGAACGCCGCCTTTGGCAGGCCCAAGCACGGTGCTGTTCTGGGAACGATAGCCGGTGAATACTTCCACATGGCCATCATCCATTTTTACAGGGATGCTGACTTCCAGGGTCCGTTCAGGCTGGGAGATGACGGCCTCAGCGTTGGGATCCAGGTTGATCAGTTTACTAGCTTTTTCCATAGGAATCTTTGCCATTTCAAACAAACTCATTTGTAACGCCTCCTAAAAAATTTATCTAGTGAACCCTTACAGCTCGTATTATAGCACCTTTCAGAAAATATGGAATCGTTTTTTGTATTTTGTATACAAATTTATTTTAAGGAAAAATTCCCGCAATTTATTGTATGCTTATTGCCCCCATAATAAAAAGACAATGCCGCACACTGCCGTGCAGCATTGTCTTTACCGGAACTGGGCATAGATCTTCCCGAAGTCGATTCCTCCGATGATTTTTCCTTCGTAGGTCTTCGGCAGCTCTTCCACCACTCCGGCCAGATGGGAAGAAGTGATGCCGCACTGGATGCTGAGCCAGGCTTCCAGGAAGGCCGCCAGATGGTCGCAGCCCTTGAGCACCCGGCCATCCACCGGGCTGTACCGGTCCTGGTTGTATTTCTCGGGGATATCCCCGTCCAGCAGCCGGACTTTCCCGTCTTCCCGGATCCGGTTCTCGAACTCATGGAGGGTGAAGTTCAGGATGTCTCCCCGCCAGCCGGCCGGCAGCAGAGGCAGGAGGATTTCCTCCATCTGCCGCTGCTCGATGTCCTTGATCAGTTCATCCAGTCCTGCCACGGACCGTTTGATGGGAGAAATGATGTCCCGGGTCAGCACTTCCGGCAGATCATGCCACAGGCCTCCCAGGAAATCATTCACCAGCCGGGCTTTACAGGCGCCCAGGGAAAGGGCGCAGAAATACCCCATGATGGCCACCACCTGCACATGGCCCATGACGGAGGTTTCCGGCACCCGGGGAGACTGGGACCAGCGCTTCTGGAACCGGAGCTTGCCGATGAGATCCACGAATTTCCGGGTTTTCCCGTTCATGGCGATTTTCTGGACACCGGCCAGGTTGTAATGGTCTTCGATGTTGTCGGCGATCCGTTCTTTGATCTCCTCCACCCCGAAAATCCCCTGGTTCATCCGGTAGATGATCCTGAACTCCCATTCCGTTGCCAGATAATGAGCGGCCCGGATCAGCTGTTTTTCCAGGGGATGGCCGGTTCCATCCAGATAGTCCTGCATTTTCTCCATGAAATCCGTGCCGGCCAGGGACGGCACCCGCCGGGCCAGTTCCCGGTAGACCCACTGGTTCAGCCGGGCTCCGCTTTTCTCCATCAGCTCGTGGAACACCGGGGGCTTGATATCCGTAAGCACCACCCGGTGGAGAAATTCAAAGATGCCCCCTTCCACCAGCACCTGCCAGTCCAGGCTGGCTCCATGGTCCTGTTCCTCATACCGGGCCAGCACATAGAGGATCATCATCTTGTGGGCCTGTTTGTCCAGTTCCGTGAACCCCTGGGGCCGGATATGATCATTCCACCGCTGGATATAGGCCGCTTCGAAGATAAACTGGATCAGATCCCGGGGCAGCGGGATGGTCTTGGCATTTTTCATGGGAGACACCTCCTGTTTTCACCGACTTTCCTGTCCGCTTTTGTCGTTTTGTTCCACCAGATCCAGGTTCCGCAGCAGGATTTTCTTCCCCCGCCAGGAAAAGGCATAGGACCCGTACCGTTCCCTGAACTGCCGGTTGGTGAGGTTTTCCAGGTCCTGCCCGGCAATCCGGGGCAGCCGGTCCCGGCGGAATTCCGCCAAAGGAGTTTCCGGCACCTGCCGGTTGTGGGGGCAGATCAGCTGACAATGGTCACAGCCGAATATCAGAGGCGTTTTCCGGAGAATGGCCTGTTCCTCTTCCGTCAGTTCCCCTTTTTTCTGGGTCAGGTAGGATTTGCAGGTCCGGTACCCATAGGTTCCCTCCCGGAAGCAGCGGCCCGGACAGTTCCGGGCACAGGCTCCGCAGTGGCAGCAGCTCCGTTCCAGAGGCCGGTCCGGTTCCAGGGGCCAGGTGGTGAGCACGGCCCCGATGAAGCACCAGGAGCCGTAGGTGGGATTGATCAGGCAGCCATTGTCCCCCAGGAACCCCACACCGGCCTGGACCGCCAGATCCCGTTCCGCCAGGGGCGAAGTATCCACAATGGCCAGCTGTCCGCTGTCCGGGTTCCGGGCCGCCATCCAGCCGGCAATCTGTTCCAGGTATTTCCGGACCACCGGATGGTAGTCCGGCAGCTGGCAGTACAAAGAAAGATTGCTGCCGGAAACCGGAGGCTGCCAGTAGGGGAACAGGACCACCACCGCACCCTGACAGCCGGGGAGCAGACGGGTAAGGTCGTACCGTTCCAGGCCCTTTCCCGCCGCCAGGGGGCATATCTCCGGCAGGGGATCCGGCACCGGCAGACGGCTAGGGGCCACCCCCACTTCCGTCAGTCCCAGCTGCCGGCAGAACGCCTTCAGTTCTTGTTTATCCATAGTCCGCCCCCCTTTCCGGTTTTACAGGGACATTATACCATACCCTTTACAGGAACTCCCGAATATGGTCACTGATCACCCGGCCCATGATCCGCTTCATGGGCACATCCCCGTGGAGACCGTCCAGGGCCATTTCGGTGGGCAGTTCAGGCCCCATGGCTTCAAAGGGTGCTGCCACATCGATATGGGGCTGGGTGCGGATGAAAGCGTTCACTTTTCGGAAGGATTCCTGCCAGTGGCTGTCCGTGGGCTCGTCAAAAGCCTTTTCGATGTTCCCCGGATTGATGGGCGCCAGGGTCAGGAGCACCGGGGTGATGCCGTTGTCCCGGCACAGTTCCTGGATCTTCCGCAGATCGCCGATCACTTCTTCCGGGTCCGTCCCGTTCCGGAGACTGTTGCTGCCCCCCATGATCAGCAGGGTCTTCAGGCCAAAGGGCAGCACATCCCGTTCAAACCGTTCCACCATCATTTCACTGGTATCCCCGCTTTCCGACAGATTCACCGCCGGAACATCCATATAGTGGGCATAGCTGTAGGCCAGATCCGCAGGACTGAAGGAAAGCCGCCCTCCCCCATGGGAAATGCTGTCCCCGAAAATGCCCACCGGTACCTGCTCCGACGGTTCCAGTTCCACCTTTTCCGGCAGGCTCCATTCCCCCACCGGCCGGCCCTTGGCATCCATCCCCCGGACCCGCCAGTAGTAGGTGCCGATCCGGGGCTCCTTGTCATAGAGATCCGTCAGTTCGGTGGTCTCCGCATAGATCCGGTGCCGGGAGGGCAGGATGCCGCCCCTGGTTTCCGGCAGCTGGTCCAGCACTTCCACTTCGTACTGGCTGGCTCCCGGCAGGGCCGTATAGGCATACACCGGGTACAGCAGCCGGGATCCCGGAACCCCGGTTTCCATGGGCCGGGGCACCGGAGCATCCCGCATATTCCGTTCCAGGGTGCTCTGGAGTTCTGCCGGCTGGGAATAGGCGCCCATAGGGTTCCCCTCCAGATCATAAGCCCGGACCCGCCAGAACAGGGGCAGACCATCATCCAGGGAAAGCAGCTGCCCTTCATCCAGGAGAATCCGGTTGGTGTAGATTTCCTCATTCCGGTACAGGACTTCTTCCACCGGATGGTCCGGATCCAGGTCGTCCGGAACCTGGGAAAACACTTCCAGTTCGTACCGGACGGCCTGCAGGTCTTCCGGCCACTGGAGCAGCCCCAGCCGGGGGCCTCCCTGGACATAGCGCTGGATGTACCGGGGCATCCGTTGCTGAAGGGTATTGTCCAGCTGTCCCGCAAACAATCCCGGCAGCAGAGCTCCCACCAGCAACCAGCGCCACCGGCGTCTTTCCGTATGCTGCAGCATGGCTTTCCCTCCTTCTTTTTATAAGTTTCCCCATTATACCAGTTTCCCATGAAAAAGAAAGAGCAAAGGTGTGAAATTTCTGGCACAAAAAAGGGGCTGTGAAAAAATGATTTCTCATTTTTTCACAGCCCCGTTCTTTATTCTCCCTTGATGGTCTTGATGATCAGTTTGTTCACCATGCCCGGGTTGGCTTTGCCCCGGGATTTCTTCATGACCTGACCTACCAGGAAGCCGATGGCCTTGTCCTTGCCGGCCTTGTAGTCGGCTACGGACTGGGGATTGGCGGCGATGGCTTCGTCCACCATGGCCTGGATGGCCCCTTCGTCGCTGACCTGTTCCAGACCCAGCTTCTTCACCAGGTCTGCAGGAGCTTCGTCCTTCTTCAGCATTTCCGCAAAGACCTTCTTGGCCAGCTTGCTGGACAGCACGCCCTTTTTGATCAGAGCCACCATCTGACCCAGGTGAGCCGGAGATACGGGGAAGTCCCCGATGCCGCAGCTGTTGCTGTTCAGGTAGGCGGATACATCCCCCAGGATCCAGTTGGCAACCCCTTTGGCGTCATCCGTTTCAGCGGCAGCCGCATCGAAGTATTCGGCCATTTTCTTGTCCGCCACAATCAGTTCGGCAGAATAGTCGTCCAGCCCTTTTTCGTTCATGAGACGGGCTTTCCGGGCATCCGGCAGTTCCGGCAGTTCGCTCTTGGCCTTTTCCACCCATTCTTTTTCGATGATGATGGGTGCCAGGTCCGGTTCCGGGAAATACCGGTAATCGTGGGCTTCTTCCTTGGACCGCATGGAGAAGGTCATGCCCTGGGCATCATCCCAGGTACGGGTTTCCTGGACCACATGGCCCCCGTCTTCCAGGATTTCCTTCTGCCGTTCCACTTCGTATTCAATGGCTCTTTCCAGGGCCTTGAAGGAGTTCAGGTTCTTGATTTCCGCACGGGTGCCGAATTCCTTGGAGCCTACGGGCATAATGGAAATGTTGGCATCGCAGCGCATGGAGCCTTCCTGCATCTTGCCGTCGCAGACCCCGGTGTACTGGAGATAGGCCCGGAGTTTTTCCATGTAGGCACGGGCTTCTGCTGCAGACCGCATATCCGGTTCGGATACGATTTCGATCAGAGGCACCCCGGCCCGGTTGTAGTCAACGGCGGAAAAATCAGAAGTGCTGATGGAGGCGCCGGAATGGACCAGTTTCCCGGCATCTTCTTCCATATGGATCCGGGTGATGCCGATCCGTTTGGTTTCCCCGTCCACATTCACGTCCAGATGGCCGTTCAGGGCGATGGGCTGATAGAACTGGGAAATCTGGTAGGCTTTGGCCAGATCCGGATAGTAGTAGTTTTTCCGGTCGAATTTGCTGTAGCGCTGGATCTCGCAGTTCACAGCCAGTGCAAAGCGCAGGGCAAATTCCACCATTTGTTTGTTGATGACAGGCAGGGCCCCGGGCATACCCAGGCAGACCGGGCATACATGGGTGTTGGGGGCGCCGCCGAATTCCGTGGAGCAGGAGCAGAAAGCCTTGGTCTTGGTTTTCAGTTCCGCATGGACTTCCAGACCGATTACGGTAGTATATTCTGTCATTATTTCCGACCTCCCAGAGGTGCCACGGCTTTATGGAAATCCGTAGCCTGTTCAAAGGTATACGCTGCCCGCAGCAGGGTTTCTTCGCCCAGTGCCTTGCCGATGAGCTGGGCCCCTACGGGCATGTTGTCCACAAAGCCGCAGGGAATGGAGATACCGGGCAGACCGGCCATGTTCACGGGGATGGTGGTTACGTCCAGCATGTAGACAGTCAGCGGATCCATCTTGGCATCCAGCGGATAAGCCACCACCGGGGAGGTGGGAGTCAGCAGCAGATCACATTTTTCAAAGGCATTGGCAAAGTCCTGACGGATCAGGGTCCGGACCTGCATAGCCTTGTTGTAGTAGGCATCGTAGTACCCGGAGCTGAGCACGTAGGTCCCCAGCATGATCCGGCGGCGGACTTCCTTGCCGAAACCCTCCGTACGGGTCTTGCGCATCATTTCCGGAGCGCTTTCCGCAGCCAGTTCCCGGAAGCCGTACCGGACACCGTCGAAACGGCCCAGGTTGGCGGAAGCTTCTGCCGGAGCGATGATGTAGTAGGTGATCACGGCATATTCCGTATGGGGCAGGGACACTTCGATTACATGGGCACCCAGTTCTTCGAACTTCTTGGCGGCCAGTTTGATCTGGGCGGCCACTTTGGGATCGGTGCCTTCCCCGAAATATTCCTTGGGCAGACCGATGGTCAGGTCTTTCACATCCTGGCGCAGGGCCTTGGTGTAATCAGGCACCGGAGCGTCATAGGAGGTGGAATCATGGGCATCCAGGCCGCTGATGGTGTTCAGCACCAGGGCGGCGTCGGTCACGTCACGGGCAATGGGCCCCACCTGATCCAGGGAGGAGGCGAACGCCACGCAGCCGTACCGGGAGACCCGGCCGTAGGTGGGTTTCAGCCCCACACAGCCGTTGAAGAAAGCCGGCTGCCGGATGGAACCGCCGGTATCGGAGCCCAGGGACCAGATGGCTTCCCCGGCTGCAATGCTGGCTGCGCTGCCGCCGGAAGAACCGCCCGGTACACGGGACAGATCCCAGGGGTTGTGGGTAATCTGGAAATGAGAGGTTTCCGTGGTGGACCCCATGGCGAATTCATCCATGTTGGTCTTGCCCAGGAAGATGGTCTCATCTTTCCGCAGGTTTTCAATGACATGGGCATCGTACACCGGCACGAAGTTTTCCAGGATCTTGGAAGCGCAGGTCATCCGTACGCCCTTCACGCTGATATTGTCCTTGATGGCGCCGGGGATCCCGGCCAGGGGTTTGATGGTTTCGCCGTCGGCGATCATCTTATCCACTTTGGCTGCCTGGGCCAGGGCATTTTCCTTGTCCAGGGTAATATAGGCCTTGACCTGATCTTCCACTTCGTCGATCCGGTCATAGACCGCTTTGGTCAGTTCCACGGAGCTGATTTCTTTTTTGACCAGCTTGTCATGGAGCTCATGTGCAGTTTCACTGTATAAAGCCACTGTTCTGCCTCCTCTTATTCGATCACCCGGGGAACTTTGAAGCCGCCTTCATATTCCTCCGGAGCATTCTTCATGGCGTCCTCATGGGACAGGCTCTCAACAGGAACATCTTCCCGCAGCACATTGCTGATGGGAAGCACATAGGGAGAAGGTTCGATTCCCTTGGTATCCACTTTCTTTAAGATTTCAGCATAATTCAAAATCTGGTTGAACTGCTCAACGAACTTGTCCATTTCATCGTCCGGAACATTTAACCGGCACAGATTTGCGATATGCTTTACATCATTGACTGTAACGCTCATTTTTTCACCGCCTATCGAAAATCTATTCCAGGCAGGGCGTCAGGACCTGCCGGAACCAGTTTTACCAATTGATTATATCACAGGTCCACCGTTTAGAAAACCATTTTGCCCGGCTTTCCCTGTCTCCATGCCCCTTCCGGCCTCTTGACAAAAATTCCGGGAACAGGTAATGTATTCCTATAATATTACTATGTGTTAAAGGCACTGCGGTGTCCTGCAAGGAGGAAAAAAATCATGAAATTCACTACGGCCTGTATCCACGGAGGCGGCCCCAACGATGCCACAGGGGCTGTTTCTCCGGCTCTGTATCTCACATCCACCTTTGCCCATCCTGGAGTGGGACAGTCCACCGGCTGGGCCTATACCCGGGAATCCAACCCCACCCACGCCAGACTGGAAAAAGTCCTGTCCACCCTGGAAGGGGGCACCGATGCCCTGTGCTTTTCCTCCGGCATGGCAGCCATCGATGCGGTGATGCGGCTTTTTGCCCCGGGGGATCACCTTATCACCGGCTTCGACCTGTACGGCGGGTCCTTCCGGCTGTTCCGGACCACCTATGAACCCCTGGGGCTTACCTTCACCCCCGTCCACACCAGCGACCTGAAGGCGGTGGAAGAAGCCATCACCCCGGCCACCCGGGGCATCTACCTGGAAACCCCCACCAATCCCACCATGGAGATCACCGATCTGGAAGCCCTCAGCGACCTGGCCCACCGGCACCAGCTGCTGGTAATCGTGGACAACACCTTCCTGTCCCCTTGCTTCCAGCGGCCCCTGACCCTGGGTGCGGACATCGTGGTCCACAGCGGCACCAAGTACCTGGCCGGCCACAACGATCTGCTGGCCGGTTTCGTCATCAGCCGGGAAGATGAAGTGGCAGCCCGTCTCCGGACCATCTACAAGACCACCGGAGCCGTGCTCAGCGTCTTTGACGCCTGGCTCATGCTCCGGAGCCTGAAGACCCTGCCAGTGCGGATGAAGCAGCATCAGGAAAATGCCCTGTACCTGGCCCGGTGGCTGGAACAGCAGCCCCTGGTGGAAAAGGTGCTGTACCCCGGCCTGCCGGACCATCCAGGCTATGCCATCCAGAAGAAACAGGCAAAGGGCTTCGGAGGGATGATTTCCTTCTATGTGAAATCCCCGGAAGCCGCCAAGACCATCCTGGAAAAAATCCGGCTGATCCAGTTCGCCGAAAGCCTGGGAGGCACCGAAAGCCTGCTCACCTATCCCATTACCCAGACCCATGCGGACCTGACCCCGGAAGAAGCAGAGGAGAAAGGCATCACCCACACCCTGCTCCGGTTCTCCGTAGGACTGGAAGACAAAGAAGACCTGCGGGACGACCTGGCCCAGGCATTCCATCAGTGCAAATAAGAAACAAGGCTGCTGCATGTCCAGAGCAACAGCCTTGTTTTTTATTTCTCCAACAGCCGGACCGCTTCGTCCCCCACTTCTTCCGTGGTGGCCGTTCCGCCCATATCCGGGGTCAGGACCTTCTTTTCCACCATCATCTCTTCGATGATATCAATCAGTTTCTTTCCCCAGTCCTTATGCCCGAAGAAATCCAGCATCTGGCTGGCGGACCAGATGGAAGCCAGGGGATTGGCCTTGCCCTGACCGGCAATATCCGGTGCACTGCCATGGATCGGTTCGAACATGGAGGGATACTTCCGTTCCGGGTTCAGGTTGGCCCCGGCTGCCAGGCCCATGCCGCCGGAAATGGCCGCCCCCAGGTCCGTCAGGATATCCCCGAACAGGTTGGAGCACACGATGATTCCGTACCGCTTGGGATCCTTCACCATGAACATGCTGGCCGCATCCACCAGGTAGGAATGGGTTTCCACATCGGGATATTCCTTCCCCACTTCGGCAAAGATCTGATCCCAGAACACCATGGAATAGTTCAGGGCATTCCCCTTGGAGATGCTGGTGAGGGATTTGTGTTCCTTCCGGGCCAGATCATAGGCATAGCGAATGATCCGTTCCGTGCCGAACCGGGAGAACACACTGTCCTGGATCACCACTTCCCGGGGGGTATCCTTGTACAGCCAGGCACCGGCGCCGGCATATTCCCCTTCGCTGTTTTCCCGGACGAAGACCATGTCGATGTCTTCCCGGTTCACTCCGGCCAGGGGGCAGGGAGCCCCTTTCAGCAGCTTCACCGGCCGCAGGTTCACATATTCATCGAAGCTCTTGCGGATCTTGATCAAAAGGCCCCGGAGAGAGATGTGGTCCGGCACCCCGGGATACCCCACAGCCCCCAGGTAGATGGCATCGAAACGGGACAATTGTTCGATACCGTCCTCCGGCATCATTTCCCCGTGTTCCAGGTAATACTGGCAGCCCCAGGGAAAATAGGTGAAATCAAAGGCAAAGGACCCGTCCAGTTCCGCCGTCCGGTTCAATACCTTGATGCCTTCCGCCAGCACTTCTGGCCCGATGCCGTCTCCTCCGATTACCGCAATTTTGTAGATCTTCTTTTCCATTGCCGTTCCTTCTTTCTTCCAGGTTCCAAAATCCCATGGACGGTCTTGCTCTTTCATGGTATTACTATACTATGGAAACGGTATTTTGTGAACTTTCTGTCATTCAGTCAGACTAACGGAAAGTTTGGCAAATCCAAAAGAATGAGGAGGGTCATCCCATGTCCATTACCCCGGAGCAGATCCGGTACTTCATCACCGCCTGCCATTACATGAATTTCACCAAAGCCGCCGAAGAACTGCACCTGACCCAGCCCGGGCTCAGCAAAGCCATCCGGGAACTGGAAAGCCAGTGCGGGGCCGCCCTGTGGGAGCGGCATCACAACTCCCTGGCCCTGACCCCTGCCGGCCGGGTCTTCCTGGAACAGGCCCGGAAGTTCCAGGACCAGTATGAACAACTGGAAGCCACCGCCCGGTCCCTGGGATCCGGGGAAGCCCTGCTGCGGATCGGCCTGGTGCCCATGTGCGGCAACACTATTTTTCCCGGTCTCCACCGTGCTCTCCAGGAAGCCTGGCCCCAGTTGCGGATCATCACCACCGAAGCCACCGGCCCCATCCTGTATTCCCTGCTGGACCAGCAGGAAATCGACCTGGCCCTGTGCGTCACCAACCATCTGCCGGAGGCCCCCTACCACTGCCGGGTTTTGAAGGACAGCCGTCTCATGCTGTTCGTCCACAAGGACCATCCCCTGGCCACCCGGTCTTCCGTGGACCTGAAAAATCTGGAGGACGAACCCCTGGTGCTGTTCACCGACCAGTTCGGCCAGACCCGGTACCTGCGCCGGCTGTTCGCCGCCTGCCAGGTCCACCCCCATGTTCTCCACCAGACCTCCCAGGTGTTCACCATCCTGGAATACATCCGTCACCAGGCGGCATTGGGCTTTTTGTCCGAAGAATTCGCCCAGGACGAAAAGAACCTGGTGGCCATCCCCGTGAACCAGATCGCCACCGGCCACGTGAATTTCGTCTGGAACCGGGATCCGAACCAGTTCCCGGCCCTGAAGCGGTTTTTGGCATTTGTGGAAGAGCGGTATGGAAAAAAGGAGCTGTTGCCTGCCTAGTCGGGAGCCGGAAGTCGGAAGCCTGGAAAATTTCCCAATGGAAAGGCCGCCGGAACCTCCGGCGGCCTTTGTCAGCTGTCAACGGTCAGCGGTCAGCGGCCGATTGACGCCAAATGCCGGGCATTTGCCTTTGAATGAATCTGCCCCCTGGGCGGCCGGGACGGATTCCCCTGCGGGGATCCCCTACGGCGTTGGAGTCTATGGGTCTCCTGCAACCGCAGGAACAGAATTGACGGAGAAAACCGTTTTAGGGACGTTTTCCCCAATGTCCGACAAAGACGCTGTAGGGGCGAGCCGCAGTCCCGCCCTTCCCGGCCACCAGTTTTTCTATCCGCCCTTTTCAAGGGCAGGGGACCATTGCGCCTGCACAATGGTAGTGGGTTAGCAGCCCTCTGGGCTGTGTTTCCATTCAGAAGCATTTGCACGGAGCAAATGGTATCCTTTGGCGTGGGACGTGAGACTGAAAAGCGGCTGGCCGCTTTTCACCGTACACCAGGCGGGATTGCTTCGCAACCCTGGCTCATCCCCTACGGATTTTCTGCCAAACCATCGTGGGAAATCCATAGGAGTAGCCAGTTCATGGATGGCCCGGTTTCCCACTGCACTCTTATCAATTTTATAAGTTACTACAGCTTTGCCTAAGGTTATAGATGCTTTTTTCAATAATTCTTCAGTAGATGTGCTCTCATTATAATTTTGCACCAAGTTACCTGCAGCATCTAAAACGGCAACTGTTCTTAGTGACAATATTTTATTGGAAGCAATGATATTTCCAGCCTCTCCATCCGCTTTCTCTGCTCCTGTCTGGCCTGCTGCAGCTGTTCCTGCTGCAAAAATGGATTGGGCGCAGCAAAAACAGGGCATGCCATCCCCCACAGCACACCCACTGCCCCTATGATCCCGGTCCATTGTCTCCCCATGATCCACAACCCCTGTTGTTTGTTGATACTTTCTGGGTTCAGTATACCGTAAGGGGCTTTTTATGACAAGATTTCCATTTTTTCACAAAAAGATTCATTCGGAAGTATAAGGTGTGCCTTAGGCGGTGAAAAGCTGTATAGACCCGACTGGACAGTCTCTGTCCAATATCCCATGGGAGGGGAGTTCTGGAGATTCATAAAACCTCAAAAGTATATAGACAAATTTCTCTCCATCTGTATAAGCGGATCATTTCTAGAGAAATGTCGCAATGAAGTTTTTCTGTTTTTTTGTATACAATTTTAAGCGAGTTTTTACCCGATGAACGTTCAGGACAGTCCCCCCAAAATGTTCCCTATGCCGCCTACCTCGAAGCAGCAAAAAGCAGAAGCAAAGAAGGTTGCAGAAGATTTCTCCATCCCCGGTTATACAACCAGAAAAAAGACTGTGAAAGATCCTGCCAAATCATGGCAGGACCTTTCACAGTCTTTTGATTTTCCTCCAGCAGCGGCTGTACCGCTTTTTCCTCAGTCCGCAGGGCGGACCGGAGCGTTCTCTTATTTCATCACCAGCTGGCTCAGGTCGGCCACCTGGTTTACCTGTTTCTTCACCTGGTTCAGCAGGGCCAGACGGTTGTTCTTCACCTTTTCGTCCTTGTCCATGACCATGACCGCATCGAAGAAGGCGTTCACCGGGGCAGCCAGTTCATCGTTGGCCGCCAGCAGGTCGGCGTACTTCCGGTCGGCAGCCAGAGGAGCAGAGGCAGCCGCCACTTTTTTCACCGCTTCATACAGGGCCTTTTCTGCCGCATCCTGGAACAGGGCGGCATCCACAGGGGCTTCCACCACATTGTTCTTGCTGATGTTTTCCACCCGGGTGAAGGCCTGGATACTGTCAGCGGCTTTTTCCGTTTCCAGATAAGCACTGAGGGCGTCGGCCCGGACGAAGATATCCGCCAGGTCGTCCAGCCCCGGAGCAGCCAGTACCGCATCCACCACGTCATACCGGACGCCCTTGTCCAGCAGCATATTCTTGGCCCGCTGGGCGAAGAAATCAGCCACTTCATCCAGCAGCCTGGCTTCGTTTTCCACTTCCACCGGCAGGTTCTTGAGGGTTTCCGCCAGCACGTCCCGCAGCGGGAAGTGCACATCCCCATCGGCCACGATGTTCAGGATACCCAGAGCCTGACGGCGCAGGGCGTAGGGATCCTGGGACCCGGTGGGAGCCATGCCCCGGCTGAAGGTGGCCACAATGTTGTCCAGTTTGTCCGCCACGGCCAGGATCCGGCCTTCGTTGCTCTGGGGCAGTTCATCGCCGGCAAACCGGGGCATGTACTGTTCCCCGATGGCCTGGGCCACTTTCTCCCCTTCGTTGTCCAGGAGAGCATATTCCTTGCCCATGGTGCCCTGGAGTTCGGTGAATTCCGTCACCATGCCGGTGACCAGATCTGCCTTGGACAGGAGGGCGGCCCGTTCCACGGCCTTGGCGTCCGCTTCCAGACCGGTGGCTTTCAACAGTTCGTCGCACAGCTTCTGGAGCCGTTCCGTCTTGTCATACATGTTCCCCAATCCGTGCTGGAAAGCCACCTCGTGGAGCCCTTCCCGGTGCTGGGCCAGGGATTTCTTCCGGTCATTGTCGAAGAAGAACACTGCATCGTCCAGACGGGCCCGGAGCACCCGTTCATTCCCGTGGGTCACGATGTCCAGATGTTCCTTGCCACCATTCCGAACGGTGATGAACTTGGGCATCAGTTTCCCATCCTTGTCGAACATGGGGAAGTACCGCTGATGATCCCGCATGGGGGTGATGATGGCGCAGTCCGGCAGACGCAGGTACTTGTCATCGATATGGCCGCACAGAGCCGTGGGATATTCCACCAGGAAGGTGACTTCTTCCAGCAGGTCCGGAGAAATGGCGGCTTTGCCCCCTTCGGCCACAGCCAGGTCTTCGATTTGTTTCCGGATGGTTTCCCGCCGTTTGTCCACATCCACCATGACGAAATTGTCTTCCATGGTCTTTTCGTAGGCAGCAGCGTCCGGGATGGTGATCAGATGATTGCTCAGGAACCGATGGCCCCGGGCCTCTCTGCCGCTCTTCACATCGTTGGCTTCCACCGGGATCACTTTGTCGTCCAGGAGAGCCACCATCCAGCGGAAGGGACGGACGAAACCGAAGTCGTAATCAGCCCACCGCATGGTCTTGGGGAAGTTCAGAGAATGGAGGATATCGTCCAGGATAGCCGGCAGCAGTTCTTCCGTCTTTTTGCCTGCCAGGTGTTTGACGGCGTACACATAGCCGTCCTTCTGGACCAGGTCCTTTACATCCACCCCCTGGCCCCGGGCAAATCCCTGGGCGGCACGGGTGGCATTGCCATCCTTGTCAAAGGCGATTTTCAGAGAAGGTCCCTTGCTTTCCACATTGGAGTCTTCCTGTTTTTCCGCTACCCCTTCCGCCAGGAAAGCCATCCGGCGGGGAGTCCCGTACACTTTCACCGTGCTGAAGGGGATCCGGGCTTCGGCCAGCTTCTTCCCGGCCAGTTCCTGGTATTCCTTCAGGATGCCGGGCATGTATTGGGCCGGCATTTCTTCCGTTCCGATTTCATATAATAAATTTGCCATATCCATTACCCTCTCTTCAGCATGGGGAATCCCAGTTTTTCCCGTTGTTCCACATAGGCCGCCGCACACAGCCGGGCCAGTGCCCGCACCCGGGAGATGTAATTGGTCCGTTCGCTGACGCTGATGGCGCCCCGTGCATCCAGCAGGTTGAAGGTGTGGGAGCATTTCAGCACGTAATCATAGGCCGGACGGATGTTGCCGGTAAGGATGACCCGTTTGGCTTCCTTTTCGTACTTGTCGAACAGATCGAACAGCAGGTCGATATCGGCGATGTCAAAGCTGTACCGGGACTGTTCCACTTCGTTGGTATGGAACACATCCCCGTAGGTCACATTCCCCACCCACTGGAGGTCGTAAACGTTTTCCACGCCCTGGATGTACATGGCCAGCCGTTCCAGGCCGTACGTGATTTCCACGGCCACCGGTTTGATGTCGATGGAGCCCACCTGCTGGAAATAGGTGAACTGGGTGATTTCCATCCCGTCCAGCCAGACTTCCCAACCCATGCCCCAGGCGCCCAGGGTGGGGGATTCCCAGTTGTCTTCCACGAACCGGATATCATGTTCTTCCGGATGGATGCCCAGTTCCCGCAGGCTTTCCAGGTACAGTTCCTGGATGTTGCTGGGGGACGGCTGCATGATCACCTGGAACTGGTGATGCTGGTACAGACGGTTGGGGTTGTCCCCGTACCGGCCGTCAGCCGGACGGCGGGAGGGTTCCACATAGCACACGTTCCAGGGTTCCGGCCCCAGTACCCGCAGGAAGGTGGACGGGTTCATGGTCCCGGCGCCTTTTTCCACATCGTAGGGCTGGGCCATGATGCAGCCCTGGTTGGCCCAGTACTTCTGCAGGTTCAAAATGATGGTTTGAAAATCCATTTTCTCTCCTCCTATACAAAAACTCCCGTCTCTGTAATATAGACAGGATACTCTACATTACAGGGACGGGAGGTTGTTCCGCGGTTCCACCCTGCTTGCCGCCCGAAAGCGGCCTCTCTTGTGAAGCGAACGCTCAGGGATGCCAACCCCCTCATTGCGTGATTACAGAGGAACTATAACAAATCAGGCGGAACTTGTCAAGTTCCGCCTGTGTTTTTCAGTTGGTGGGCCCACAAGGATTCGAACCTTGGACCAACCGGTTATGAGCCGGGGGCTCTACCGCTGAGCTATAGGCCCACGCTAAAATTATAAACCAGAAAAGGAAATTCTGTCAATTATTCCAGGAATTCCTTCAGGGGTTTGCTCCGCTTGGGGCTCCGCAGTTTCCGCAGGGCCTTGGCTTCGATCTGCCGGATCCGTTCCCGGGTGACTCCGAAATACTGGCCCACTTCTTCCAGGGTACGGGTACGGCCGTCCATCAGGCCGAACCGCAGTTCCAGCACTCTCCGTTCCCGGGCGCTGAGATGTTCCTGGAGCACCTTGCCCAGCTGTTCCTGGAGCAGGGTGTAGGAAGCGGCATCCGCCGGAGACGGGGCTTCCTGGTCTTCGATGAAGTCTCCCAGATGGGAATCTTCTTCTTCCCCGATAGGAGTTTCCAGGGAAACCGGTTCCTGGGCGATTTTCTGGATCTCCCGGACCCGTTCCACAGGCACATCCATTTCCTTGGCGATTTCTTCCGGAGTCGGTTCCCGTCCCAGTTCCTGGAGCAGCTGCCGGGATACCCGGACCAGCTTGTTGATGGTTTCCACCATATGCACCGGGATCCGGATGGTCCGGGCCTGGTCGGCAATGGCACGGGTAATGGCCTGCCGGATCCACCAGGTGGCGTAGGTACTGAATTTGAAGCCCTTGTTGTAGTCGAACTTTTCGACGGCCTTGATCAGCCCCAGGTTCCCTTCCTGGATCAGATCCAGGAACAGCATGCCACGGCCCACATACCGTTTGGCAATGCTGACCACCAGCCGGAGGTTGGCTTCGGACAGGCATTTCTTGGCGTTGTCCCCGCAGAATTCCATCCGATGGAGAAGCCGGTTGAACCGTTTCTTCCCTTCTTCGATCTGCTTCTGGGTCTCCTCATCCACCTTCTGGTGGGCCGCCTTGTCCTCGACGACGGCGAACAGTTCCTGGAGGGTCCCCAGGCTGCTGCCTTCTTCCTCTTCGGATGCTTCCTGGGCATGCTTCTGCCCATGGGCGATCTTGTACTTGTTTTCCTGAAGCAGCCGGTTCAGCCGCTTCTTTTCATCCATGGTAAAGTCGCTGACCATTTCCTGATACGCTTCCGCATCCAGTACATGATCCGGACCGGTCAGGGTCTGGGCCTTCCGGTACGCCAGGGAGACGCTCCGTTTGTCCACCCAGATGCCTTCCTGGGTCAGCAGTTCATTGGCTTCCTCCAGCAGTTTCCCGATGGACAGCCGCTTGTTCACCGGCGGGAACTCCCCTTCCGGCTTTTCCCCTTTCAGGATGGCTTTGGCCTGGTTGCCCTTGTCGGCCCGTTTGGCCAGTTTGATTTCGTCATCCCCGGCCAGCAGAGGCACCCGGCCGATTTCTTTCAGATACATGCGGACCGGGTCATCCACAATGACCCCTTCCGGAACGGACAGATTGGCCAGTTCCGATTCGTCCACTTTCAGCTCGTCTTCATCGATGGTTTCCGGTTCCTCGTCTTCGGCCCCGTCATCCACCACTTCAATGTTTTTTTCTGCCAGTTTGGAATAGATGGCATCCATCTCATCTACGGAGACAGTGTCTTCGTTCTGCAGCCGGTCCTGGATTTCCTTATAGGTGAGAACGCCGTGATTCTTTTTGGCCAGCGCTTCGAATTCCGCCAGGTATTCCGCCGCGGTTTTGGGTTTGTCTTTTTTGCCTGCCTTGCTTCTGGTTTTCGTTCCTGAACCCGCCTTTCCCGTGGTTTTTGCCGCCTTCTTCTTTCTGGGAGCAGCCTTGGCTTTTCCCACTGCCGTGGGTTGGGCCTCACTCTGTCCTTTCTCTGCTGCGTTGGCAGTCAGCTGCGGCTCCAATTCTTTCTTTTCTTTTTCAGTCATTGGGGCGTTCCCTCCTTTCTTTCAAATGAGAAAAATCTACGGTTTCCGGCCTTATGCCGGTTTTGTCAATTTTCCTATCTCCATTTTTATTCGCCGACATTCCGCCAATTCCTGCAAAAATTTTTCATTTCCCTCTTTTTCATATTTTTCCGCCAGTTGGCTGTGTTTTTCGTACTCCCGGTCCAGGGCGGCAATCTGCAGCCGCCGAAGACAGTCCGCCAGGATGGAAGGCAGAGTTCCCTTTTCCACATTGAGGGTCAGGATCCCGGTAAGCTCTCCGGCTCCGGCGTCATCCAGATGGGGGAACAAATCCCGGGGATCCTTGTAGGTCCCTTCCTGGACCATCCGGAGGAAGGTGGTAAAAATGGCCTGCCGGGCCGGGCTGGTAAAGGAATCCACATGGGCAATGCCCTCCTGGCCCGGCCGGGGCGGGATCCCTTCCAGGAAGGCCCGGAGCACCAGCCGTTCCGCCTGTTCCGTGGGACTGGTCACCTTCACCTTCTGCTGGGTGAGCCATTCCGGATTGTAGGCCCGGCCACCGGATTCCTGATGGGTCAGCTTCCGGTATTCGCTCTGGATCAGCCCTTCGTCAATGGCCAGCCGCCGGGACAGTTCCCGGATCCGCTCGCCCACTTCCACATCGCTCTGACAGTCCCGGAACAGGGGAAGCACCTTGTCCACCGCTTCCACTTTGCCCCCCAGGGTTTCCAGGTCACATTCCCCCAGCACCGTATCCACCTGATAGTCCATGCCTGGTTTGGCATTGTTCAGCAGTTCCTCGAAAGCTTCCCGGCCTTCCTTCCGGATGAATTCGTCCGGGTCCTTCCCGTCGGTCACGTGCATCACCCGGCATTTGAGGCCGGCCTGGAGCGCCAGGGGAATGGCCCGCATGGCCGCCGCCAGGCCGGCCCGGTCGCTGTCGAAACAGAAAACCACTTCCGGGGTCAGCCGTTTCAGAAGGGCCGCCTGGTGCTCGGTGAAAGCAGTCCCCATGGAGGCCACCGCCCAGTCGATGCCGGCGGCATGGAGGCTGATGGCGTCCATGTGGCCTTCCACGATCAGAGCCTGCTGCCGCTTCCGGATGGGGCCTGAGGCCCGGTCCAGTCCGAAAAGCAGATTCCCCTTGTGGAACCAGGCGGTTTCCGGGGTATTCATGTATTTCGCCGGGGAGGCGTCCTTGTCCAGGATCCGCCCGGTAAAGCCCACCACCCGGCCCCGGGGATCCCGGATGGGAATCATCACCCGGGCCCGGAACTTGTCGTAGACCCCGGTGCCCCGCTGCCGGGGGCTCACCAGCCCCGCCTTCAGCAGCACCTCTTCCGTCACCCCCCGTTTCTCCAGAGCTGTGGAGAGTGTCTGGAAATCCGGTGGGGCCAGTCCCAGCCCGAAGGAATCAATGATATCCCGTCCGATGCCCCGGCCTGCCAGGTACTGGATGCCACGCTCTCCGTACCGGGTGTTCACCAGACAGGAATGGAAGAACCGGGAGGCCAGGTCATTGGCCCCCATCACTTCCCGGCTTTCCTTTTCCCGGGCGATTTCCCGGGCAGATTTGGCCCGTTCCGGCACCGGGATCCCATATTTTTCCGCCAGCTGCTTCAGAGCTTCCGGGAAGGTCAGGTTGTCCCGCTTCATCACGTACGAGAACACATCCCCTCCGGCCCCGCAGCCGAAGCAGTGGAACAGCCCCCGGGCCGGATCCACCTTGAAGGAAGGCGTTTTCTCCCCATGAAAGGGACAGCATCCCCAGTACTGGGTGCCCCGGCGCTTCAGGCTCACCGTTTCAGAAACGATGGTCAGCAGATCAGCAGCCTGCCGCACCTGCTCTTTGAAATTGGTCATTTTCTCTTTCAGTTCATCCATGGGATCCTTCCTTTTTCACTCCTGCGATACTGTTTTTATTCGACAAAAAAGAGGAAATCCCTGCTGGCACAGAAATTTCCTCTTGACAAAATCCGTTTTCAGGATTCGTAGTCGAACCGTTTCCGGAGATATTCCAGGATCAGGCTGGCGGTTTCCTCAATGGCCCGGTTGGACACATTGATGATCATGCAGTGGAGCTGCTGCATAATGGCCCGGGCATATTCCAGTTCTTCCTGGATCCGTCGGATGTCCGCATAGTTGGCTCCGTCCGTAAGCCCCATGGCTTTGAGCCGGGCACAGCGGATTTCATTGAGTTTGTAGGGGTCGATCAACAGGCCGATGATCCGGCTGGAAGGGACCTTGAACAGTTCCTCCGGGGGTGGGATCTCCGGCACCAGCGGCACATTGGCCACTTTCAGCTGCTTGTTGGCCAGGTACATGGAAAGGGGCGTCTTGGAAGTCCGGGATACCCCGATGATCACCAGGTCCGCCTTGGCCAGGCCCCAGGGATTCTTCCCGTCGTCGTACTTGATGGCGAATTCCACGGCCGCCACCCGTTTGAAGTATTCATGGTCCAGGGCATGGATCAGACCGGGCTGGTTCTTGGGCAGCAGGCCGGAAGTCTTTTCAATGGCCTTCAGTACAGGGCCCAGGATATCCACCACTTCCACATCCAGCTCGATGGACTTCCGGGCCACCGCTTCCCGCATTTCCGGAGAAACCATGGTATAGCAGACAATGGCGTTCTGCTCCTTGGCTTCCGTAAGAATCTTGTTGATCTGCTCCACGCTTTTCACATAGGGCACCCGGATGATGTCGAATTTTTCCTGGACAAACTGGCTGGTGGTGGCTTTCACCACCGATTCTGAAGTCTCTCCGATGGAATCTGAAATGGCATAGATAATCGGTGCTTTAGCTATGATAATTCCCTCCTTTTCCTTCCGCCAGTTCCACCAGGAGCCGGGTAAAGTTGGTCTTGGTCACCCGTCCCAGCACCTGGAGCCGCCGGGGATCCTGGTCCAGGAGCCGGACCACCGGCAGGCAGTCGATTTCGTGGTCCATGAGCCGGCGGGCCGCCGAAGCCGCCGGTTCCTCCGGACTGGCGGTGACGATTTTGCTCAGGGGCGTCATGACCATGGCCACCGGCAGCTGGTGCAGGTCGGATCCCGGGTTCAGGGCCGCCTTCAGCAGGTCCTTCCGGGAAACCACCCCGTGGAGCAGCCCTTCCGGCCCCTCCACCACAAATACCGTGCCCACGTCTTCCAGGAACATGGTGATGGCGGCGTCATAGGCACTTTTTTCACTGCTCACCACAATGGGTACGGATTTGATGTCTTCCACGGTGATGGAGGACAGTTCCTCCTGGAGCAGCCCCAGGGTGTTTTTCCCGGTGTAGAAGTACCCCACCCGGGGACGGGCATCCAGGATGCCGCTCATGGTCAGGATGGCCAGGTCGGACCGGAGAGCCGCCCGGCTGAGCCCCAGCTCCCGGGCAATGGTTTCTCCGGCCACCGGCCCCTCCTGCCGTACGATTTCCGCAATTTTTCTCTGTCTTTCGCTGAGAGGAATGGGACTCATCTCCCTTCCGATGATGTATGGTTTCATTATAGAAGAAAAACAGAGCGGACGCAAGAAGGGGACTGCCGCTTGCGCAGCAGCCCCCGGTCAACTGTCAGCAGGCCCTTACCAGGCCAGTTCTTCTTCGTGAAGGTTCCGGCCCCGTCCGGTGAGTTTGTCCAGGATCAGCCGCTGTTCCACCTGGGCCACCATCTTTTTGGTGAACTTCACCGCATCCGGGTTCACGGACATGCTGTCGATGCCACTCTGGACCAGGAAGGCGGCAAATTCCGGATAGACACTGGCCGCCTGGCCGCACAGGGAAACGGTCTTGCCGTCCTTGTGGGCCACCTCGATCAGATGGCGGATGGCCCGTTTCACTGCCAGGTTCCGTTCATCGAACAGATGGGAGATCACATCATTGTCCCGGTCGCAGCCCAGGGTCAGCATGGTCAGGTCGTTGGAACCGATGGAATAGCCGTCCACGAACTGGTTGAACTGGTCTGCCAGGATGATGTTGGCGGGAATTTCCGCCATGAGCCACACCTTGAAATCCGGGCCTCTGTGGAGCCCTTCTTCCGCCATGATTTCCACCACTTTCCGGGCTTCATCCACTGTCCGGCAGAAGGGGATCATCACGTTCAGGTTCTTCAGGCCGTATTCTTCCCGGACTTTCCGGACTGCGGCGATTTCCAGCCGGAAAGCGGCGGTGTACTTGGGATCGTAGTACCGGGAAGCGCCTCTCCAGCCCAGGAGAGCACTGGGTTCATGGGGTTCGAAGGCTTCTCCCCCCTTCAGATCCCGGTATTCACTGGATTTGAAATCGCTGAACCGGAGGGTCACCGGCCGGGGAGCCATGGCAGCACAGACTTTCCGGAAGCCGTCGGCCAGGGCATCCACCACTTTTTCCGGATGGCCGGACTGAATCAGATACAGGGGATGTTCATGGATGTAGGTGGTCCAGATGAATTCTTCCCGCATGAGCCCGATGCCGTCGCAGGGCAGGCTGCTGTATTTTTCCGCCAGGGCCGGATCCCCCAGGTTCATGTAGATCTTGGTGCCGGTCACCGGGAAGGTTTCCTGAGCCACGATCTGGTTCTGGGGCGCAGCCGCAGCCGCAGCCTTCTTCACCTGGAGATTGCCGGCGAACACCACCCCGTTGGAAGCGTCCACCGTAATCTCATCCCCGGTATTCTTAAGAATCTCCGCTCTCGTCTCAAAAGTCGTATAAGACAGCCCATACCCAAACGGATAAAGCACCTTATCCTTCGCAAACGTCTCAAAATAACGATATCCGACATAAATATCTTCCTTATAATAATTCTTAAACGGATCCCCAAAATTCTCAGTAGATGGATAATCATTGATATCAGCAGCAATCGTATCCGTCAGCTTACCACACGCACAAGCCTTACCAGTCAGCACATCAGCAACACCATTTCCACCTTCCTGGCCACCCTGCCATACATACAGAACAGCCTGCGGATGATACTTCTGCACCCAGCTCATATCAATAATATTACCAACATTAAGCACAACAACCGTACGCTTACTCACCTCACAGACACGGCGGATCATATCCTCCTCCGTCTCCGTCAGACAATAACTGCCAGCCTTCGCATTATTATCCTGATCCTCACCCGCAGTTCTGCCAATAACAACCAAAGAAACATCATCCCTGCGCGCACAGTCAAGCATCTCCTCTGTCACATCCATCTCCTTCTGACACCAAGGCACACGCCCCCAACCCTGACCTTCATCATAAGGATTCTCCATAATCCAATCCTCATAAATCCCCATCAGCTTCTCATCCAGATGAACCCCTTCACACTCCTTCAAAGCATCCAGAATCCCCACGACATACCTCGTATTCACCAAACCACCAGAGCCAAGCCCACTCTTATAATAATGAAACGCCATACGTCCAAAAACAGCAACCCTCTCCCCATCTCTCAACGGAAGCGCCTGTCCCTCATTCTCCAGCAACACACACCCCTCAGCCACAGCCTGTCTCGCCAATGCAGCATACTTCTCCAAATCCAGCTTATAACTATTCATAATATCTATTTCCTTTCTCCACAAAAGCCATCTCAACTCACTATCAAAACATCTCTCTCAGCAGCTCTCCCAATGACCGTTTTCCAACAATTTTCAATCTTCATCTTATCAGAAAACTCCCCCATTGAAAACACTAAATATTCCCATTAAAATAATCCACCAAATCAAAAAAGGACCCTACCTGTCCCACCTTTGAAATAGATAACATCCTTTGTACAAAAAACTATCACAGCCAGTTTCCAGCGCAACGCAGCATCTCTCTACGGGTGAATTTGGAGAGGAATTAGTAACTCTTAGGTATAGGAAATTCGCGTTA
>OLFS01000022.1_pt1 | contig 132945 bp, 117 predicted proteins | sample 1605491 | NCBI WGS metagenome assembly OLFS01 (sample SAMEA3888921, study PRJEB22519) | human gut metagenome | biome: human gut; feature: human-associated habitat; material: faeces | place: Denmark | collected 2011 | reverse complement strand
GTTTTTGCTGCGCCCAATCCATTTTTGCAGCAGGAACAGCTGCAGCAGGCCAGACCGGAACAGAGAAAGCGGATGGAGAGGCTGGAAAACCCGGGAGAACGGCAGCCGGATGGAAGGCCGGCAGGTACAGGTGGAAACCGGAAGGAATCTGCACCTGGAAAGCCTCCAGGATCGGGAAACTTATGACAGCCGGAATACAGGAGGGGGATTTTCCGTCTCTGTCGGAGGAGGCCATGTTTCCGGAAGTGGCAGCGCCCAGAAACAGACACTCCGTTCCGATTACGAAAGCGTGACGGAACAGGCGGGGATCTATGCAGGAGACCAGGGGTTCCGGATCCAGACAAGGGGAAATACCCATTTGAAGGGAGCCGTGATCGACAGCGATGCTCCGGCAGAAAAGGACCGTCTGGAAACGGGAACCCTCAGCTGGGAAGATGTGGAAAACAGAGCGTCCTACAAAGCGGATGGACAGGGTGTGGCTTTTTCTGCCACTACCCGGACCGGACAGGAAGACCGGCGAAAACTCAATGAACGGGGACTCTATCCTGAAGTGGTGAGTACTGTCAAAGGACGGGCAGAAAGCACCACAAAAGCCGGTATCTCTGCCGGAAGCATTATCATCCGGGAGGGAGAAAAACAGGTCCAGCCGGTAAAACAGCTGAACCGGGACACGAAAAACAGCCTCCAGAAACTGGCGACTATCTTTGACAAGGAGAAAGTCCAGGAAAAGCAGGAACTGGTGAACGAACTGAGCAAAGTGGGGAACCGGGCCATCCATGAACTGGCCGCACGGAAAGGCTGGCAGGAAGGCAGTGATGAAAAGATCCTGGCCCACAGCATTTTCGGAGGGATGCTCAGTTCCCTGGCAGGCGGAAAGATCGCAACCGGATCCCTGGCCGGAGGTGTGGGAGAATACGTAAACGGCCGTATTCTGGACGCCAAAGGGAAAGCATGGGTGGAAAAGCACCCGGACCTGGTCCAGGCCATCAGCGCCGTTGTGGGAAGTGCCGTGGGAGCAGTGACCGGAGAAAGCAGCATTGGGAGTAATGTGGCGATTGGAGAAACAAAGTGGAATGCATTTCAATATATTCCAATTATAGGGCCAATAATAAAAGATTGGGTAAAGAATGTGGAAGTTACTGAAGATGAAGATGGAACTTGTGTAGGCAAGATGGCAATGATTAGTGGATGGGGAAGGGTTCCTGCTGCAGCTTATATTATTGTGACGAATGATAAGGTATATGAAGGTATCCAGGGAAATGTAGGAATTAATGCTGCAATGCTTGATATAGATATTTTTCAAGTTAGAGTTACAAAAATTGATTTTGATCCGGCAACAAATTTAACAAAAGATGTTTATCAAGTAACTGATTGGGAAGAGTTTAATAAAGTCCTTCCAGGATTATCTTTATCAGGAACTTTGACAATAGGGGCTTCTGGCAGTATTTCAACTAGTTTTAATGGATATCGAATTGATTTTCAAGGAGTGGGGTTGAATCCAGGAGTATCTTTATCTGCAGGTATAACTTGGGAAGGAGCAAATAAGGATGAATATACTTCATGATTTTTTTGAAATACCTACAGAGAATCATCTTTCGATTTCCCTGAATGAGATTTTATATAAAAATGAAAAAATTTTATGGCAAGGAAAACCCACAGGAAAACATCTGGTGCAGGACTCTGAAAAAATAACAACAGGAATCAGTTTCATCATTTATTTTGTGGGAGAACTAATTTTATTATACAAGCTATTATTTACATTCAGTTTATCGATTCTTTTATTCTTTTTTTTCTGGACTTTCTGGGCTTATTTAGGAACATACGGTATATTCCATCTGCAGTATATGTGCAGAAAGAGAACGTGGTACCTTGTTACTTCCTGCAGGATTTTATTAATTTACGGGAATAGATATGTGGAATATCCTTATGGAAACTTAAATTATCTGGTCTTGAAAACATGGAATGATGGAATTGGAACGATTTATTTTAAGGAACCTCCGGTTCTTTTCGAACGTGTGGGTGTCAGAAAAATGATCCTTGGAGAACATACTACGGAACTGGCTGCAATCTATGATGCAGAGGCGGTTTATCAGCTTATAAAAGAAACAAAGGCAAACATAAATTGCAAGTTGAATTAGAACAACCATAATCAAGAAACAGACTCAATAGCATAAACTTCATCGAGGAATGCATCAAATAGCTCTGACGGCGTATGGTAGCCCAAAATACGACGTGGGCGCTGGTTCAGCGTATCTGCCATGTTCAGGATATCCTCATCAGAGAACCGCTCTATGGACATGCCCTTTGGGATGAAATCCCTCAGCAAGCCATTGTGGCGTTCGTTTTGAGCCCGCTCCCACGAGCTGTACGAATGTGTAAAGTACATCTTGGTGCCGAGACTCTCGAACTGTGTCAAGGCCGGGTTCAATTTGACCCATTTGGGGTGCGGACGAAATCTTGGACTTGATTTAGGATAAATCAGGAGGTTCAAGCGTAATGTATTCATACGATGATCGCATGAGGGCTGTCAAATTATATATTCAGTATGCCCGGCATCCGGCTTCCTCAACGACAAACGATGAACGACTCACGACAAACGACAAAATCCAAAAAAGCCGCCACCCGAAGGTGACGGCTGTCCTTTTTCAAGTTGGTCGGGGCGACAGGATTCGAACCTGCGGCCTCTTAGTCCCGAACCAAGCGCGCTACCAAACTGCGCTACGCCCCGACAACACAAATAGATTATAGAGGGTTATTGGCCTTTTGTCAACTGTTCTTTGCCAAATTCCGGAAAAATTTTCAGGCGGATCTCAAAAGGCCGCTCCCAGGGCAGGTTCACGGCAAACTGGGCATCTCGGAACCAGTACCGGTTCTCCCCGTCCTCGTAGTAGGGGAACTGGCGGCAGTACCACAGCAGTACCTGGTGGTAGATTCCCAGTTCCCGGGACAGGTAGCAGGTGGCGGCGTTGGGGTAATCCCCGCCTTTTTCCGGGGCTACCCCGTTCAGGTCCTGGAGTTCGGCCAGGTGGGGCCGGATCAGCTTCTGGTAGGCCCAGTCGTCCAGGAACCGGGCGTAGTTGAACTGGAAATTGGCGCTGTACAGAGCGGGCAGCTGGTCCCTGGGCAGTTTTTGGGCCTGGCCGGATACGATGGTCCCCTGGGCCAAGGCGGTGCCGATGGCGTTGGAAGCGGTGTTCCAGCCGGAATAGGCCAGCAGCCGGGGCAGCGGCGTTCCGTTGGCCATGAGATGGGGCAGGATGCAGTCCCCGGCGGCAAAACGGGTGGAAAGGTCCACCAGGGCCACGGGCTTCTTTTCCATCAACTCTTTGATGTCCCGGGCGATCCGGGTGCTGTCTTCCGCTTTTTCTCCGCCGCAGTGGATGTACAGGACGAAATCCGCATCCTCCAGGGAACCGGTTTCAGTGCCGTTGGCCAGCCGGATCTTTTCCTCGGCGATCTGGCCCAAAGTCAGGGGCACGAAATGGAGTGTATAGTCCTTCATGGCCGGATCCCCGTACAGCACCCGGATCCTGGGCCGGTAGCCGGTGCGCCGGCTGTAGATCCGGGCGGCGGCCAGGGCCCCCAGTTCGTCGGCTCCCTGGGAGGTGTAGATGGGCGGGTGCAGGTCGTAGGCCTGGGGATAGGCCCCTGCGTTCAGCCGGTTGTAGTTGGGCAGTCCGTAGGGATGGGCATCGTCCTGGCCGATCACCAGGTCCGTCAGGTTCTCCTCGGTGACGAACTGGACCAGTTCCTCGTTGAACCGGTCGTTGTCCCGGTACAGGGTGATGTACTTCCACTTCAGGTCCATGGGGATCAGGGCCTTGACTTCTTCGTAGTTTTCCCTGTCGTAGGGCAGCCCCCGGATCTTCTTGTCCATGTTGATGGTCCAGGTCATGAGATGCCACTGGTACCACCGGTCCGGCAGCACATGGTCGCTGATCAGCAGCCGGGGGATGATGGAGTACAGATAGAACTGTTTGTCCGGATTGTCATCTTTCAGTTCTTCCAGCCAGGTGAAAAAGTCCCCGGCCTTCCGGTCCGTCAGGGGTTCCATCCGGGAATGGAGCAGGCCTCCGAAGATCATCAGGTCTGTGGAAAGGAGGGCCCCCTGCTGCCGGGGCAGGGTACCGGCCAGCCAGGTCTTCAGGGCCGGGATATGGGCCGGTTCGTCGTACCAGTCCATGATCTCACTGGGCGGAGCCGTGAAATGGATGCCTCCCAGGGCCCCCAGCTCTTCGGTGAAATCCCGGCAGGGGGGACGGTTGTCCAGGGGCAGCAGGGCCCAGTTTTCTGCCGCCGGCACCGGTCCCGGGGAAAAAACAGCCCCTTTGGGCGCCAGAGTATGGTACAATACACCTGCGGCCGCAAAGACCGTGACGGCCGGCAGGAGAACGTTCTTCCACTTCACGGGAGGACCCTCCTTTTATAGGATATTTATCTATTATAACGTACGGAAGAGGTTTTGTGTATGCGAATCATAACGGGAAAGGCCAGGGGACTGAAACTGGTGACCCCGAAGAATTACCTGGTGCGGCCCACGGCGGACCGGGTGAAGGAAGCTCTGTTCAACATCATCCAGAGCCGGATCCCCGGCAGCACCGTGCTGGACGCCTTTGCGGGCACCGGGAACCTGGGCCTGGAAGCCTGGAGCCGGGGGGCGGAACAGGTGGTGTATTTCGACAAAAGCCGGGAAAGCCTGAAGCTGGTGAAGGCCAATGTGGAAAAGGCCCGGGCCGGGGAGCAGGTAAACATGATCCACACCGACGCGGTGAACGGCCTTGCCATGATGGCCCAGCAGGGAAAGACCTTCGATCTGATCTTTTCGGACCCGCCCTACAACAAGGGGCTGAACCGGAAGGTGGTGGAGGCCCTGGAGAAATGGCCGGTGCTGAAGCCTGGCGGCCTGCTGGTGCTGGAACATTCCCTGGAAGAGGACCCGGGGGACTATCTGCCCCAGGGCACGGAATTTCGGCAGGAAAAGTACGGGGATACGAAAATCTCCCTAATAGTGTGGAAAAGCTGAATCGTTTTTGTTATAATGGTACGTAGCAAATCTGCTTCTCTTGGAGGTTCAACGTGCGTAAAGCGGTATGTCCGGGCAGTTTCGACCCGGTGACCATGGGACATCTGGATATTTTTGAACGGGCCAGCAAAATGTTCGATGAGCTGATCATCAGCGTTTTCGTGAACCCGGCTAAGGACAAGGCCATGTTCTCCATGGAAGAACGGGTTGCCATGATCCGTCAGGCAACGGCCCACATCCCCAATGTGCGGGTGACCAGTTTTTCCGGTCTGCTCAACGAATTCTGCGAGAAGGAAGGGGCCCGGTTCATTGTCCGGGGTCTGCGGGCGTTTACGGATTTCGAATACGAATTCCAGCGGGCGCTGCTCATGAAGGAAATCGATGAACAGCTGGAAACGGTGTTCATCATGACCAACGCCAAATATTCCTATCTCAGCTCTTCCGGAGTGCGGGAAATGGTCTATTTCGGTGGCGATATTTCCGGTTTTGTACCGGACTGCATCCGGGCGGAAGTCATGGCCCGGGGGAAACAATCTCTCAAACGGTAGGATCGAATACAAAAAAGGAAGGAAAGATGGTCATGGAATTGGATAAAATCTTGGACGAAATGGAAAGCATTCTGTCAGATGGCTGGAGGATCCCTCTTGTCAACAAGGTAATGATCGACGAAAACGAGATCACCATGGTGATGGACAAACTGAGAGCCGCTGTGCCTCTGGAAGTGAAACGGGCCCATGACCTGCTGGAAGAACAGAAGAACATCATCGACAAGTCCCGGGCGGAAGCCGACCACATTGTGGAACAGGCCCATGCGGAAGGGGGACGGATCGTGGATCTGGCCAAAGCGGAAGCAGACCGTCTGGTGCGCCAGGAAGAAGTGGTGAAGGCCGCCGAAGAAAAGGCCAACGGCATCATCGCCACCACCCAGCAGTACGACAAGGACATGCGGGCGGCTGCCGATGCCTATGCGGAAAAACTCCACAGCGAATCCATGCAGTATGCCATGGATGTGTTCAACTATCTGGAAGAAAACCTCACCAAGACCCTCAGTGCCGTACGGGACAACGGGAATGCCCTGAAATCCAGCTATGACGCCGATCACCAGCTGAATGCCGGGAACAACGGGGGAGAAGAGAAATAATCGGTCAGAAAGAAAGAAGCCTGTTGTGCTGTCAAAAGAGCACAACAGGCTTTTCTTTGTAATCCCGGTCCGTCACCCGGCCCTCCGTCACCAGCTGGAACAGGTCCTGGGCCCGGATATCCAGCCGGAGCTGCTGCCGGAAGCCGGGATCCGGGGCCTTGCCCAGGGTGTTCTTTTGGATGCCGGTCAAAAGGGGCAGACGGGCCGTCTTTTTCATGGCCCGGAGCAGCTGCCGGCCGGTCTGGGTCATCCCCAGCACCCGCAGGTACCGGGGACCGGCCTGGGCGGCATCCCGGAACCGGCAGTCCGGACCGGAGAGAAGGTACTGCCACAGGAGCCGCCGGATCCGGGAGGGGGAGTACCGCCGGGTGCTCACCTGTTCCACCAGGGTGGCGAAACCGCCGGAGTGCCGCAGCTTCCAGATCCGGTCCTCCAGCCCTTCGGACACCTGGGTGCAGGCCGCCATGCCTTCCGGGGAACCGGTTTCCAGGGCATAGGCCAGCAGGGTGTCCAGGGCCCGTTCCCGGTCCGGCAGAGGGAGCCCTTCCTCCCACCAGGCTCTGCACAGGGGCCGGAGGGCCGGGGGCAGGGCGCCTGCCGCTGCTTCCGTGAACCCGTGGCACTGCAGCTCCTGGCGGAGAGCGGAAGCACTGGGCCAGCCGTTTTCATCGAGGGTGCGGCTGCCGTAGAGGGTGCCTTCCCGGCGGATAGGCAGGGGACGGATCTCCGGATGGGGCCGGAGGGCCCGGAGGTATTCCAGGGCCAGCAGGTTGTTGGAACCGGTGAACAGGTCCCCGTAGGCCGGATCCCGCTCACTGGCCAGCCGGGCCGCGGCGGCTCCGTAGGAGAGCCCGTCCCCCAGGGCCTGCCGCCATTCCTCCGGGGTGAATTCCTCCCGGGAAAGCCGGACCAGGGCCTCCGGGTCCCTGGCTTCGCAGCCGAAGGAAAGATGGGTCACAAGGCCGGTGGCAGCCAGCAGCTCCACCCCGAAAAAGGCGAACCCCTGGGCGCTTTGCAGGCTGCCTGTCACCGGCAGTTCCAGCACCAGGTCCGCGCCTCCCAGAAGGGCCAGACGGGTCCGCCGCCACTTGTCCCACAGGGGCAGTTCTCCCCGCTGGGTGAGGCTGCCGCTCATGACGGCGATGACCGGGAGGGCAGGCCCCAACAGGCTCCGCACTGCCTCCAGCTGATGGCCGTGGCCCCGGTGAAACGGATTGTATTCGGCCACCAGGCCGACGACAGAAGGATGTTCCATGGCAAATCTCCAAATTTTTATTTTACAAATTCCAAAATCTTTGCTAACATATATTAGTATTATAGCATAAGCATAATACTGGTTTAAAATCAGTAGTCGATCAGGAGGCAATGTAATGAAGATTTTTGTTGTAAACTGCGGCAGCTCTTCCATCAAATATCAGCTGATTGATATGAAGGATGAATCTGTCATCGCAAAAGGTCTGGTAGAACGTATCGGCATCGAAGGTTCCGTTCTGACCCACACCCCCGCCGGCAAGGACAAAGTAAGACTGGAAAGCGCCATCCCCGACCATGTGGACGGCATCAAGAAAGTCCTGGCTGCTCTGGTTGACCCCAACCACGGTGTCATCAAATCCATGGATGAAATCGATGCAGTGGGCCACCGTGTGGTGCACGGCGGTGAAATCTTCAACGAATCCGTTGTGATTACCGATGAAGTGCTGAAACAGATCGAAGATCTGAGCGATATGGCTCCCCTGCATCAGCCGGCCAACGTTTCCGGTATCCGTGCCTGCCAGAAACTGATGCCCAACACCCCGCAGGTTGCCGTATTCGATACCGCCTTCCATCAGACCATGCCTCCTGTGGCATACATGTTCGGCGTGAAATACGAAGAATACAAGGACTATGGCATCCGGAAATACGGGTTCCACGGGACTTCCCACAAATACGTGTCCGGCGTGGCCGCCCAGCTGCTGGGTAAGGACATCAAAGACACCAAGATCATCACCTGCCACCTGGGCAACGGCTCCAGCATCACCGCTGTGGACGGAGGCAAATCCGTGGATACTTCCATGGGCTTCACTCCCCTGGACGGCGTGCTGATGGGCACCCGTACCGGTTCCATCGATCCGGCTGTGGTTCCTGTGCTGATGCAGAAGAAGGGCCTGGATGCTGCCGGCGTTGACAAGTACATGAACAAGGAATGCGGCGTCCTGGGCGTATCCGGCGTTTCCAGCGACTTCCGTGACCTGGAAGATGCTGCCGCCAAAGGCAACGAAAGAGCCCAGCTGGCCCTGGATATGTTCTGCTATCAGGTGAAACGCTATGTAGGTGCTTATGCAGCTGCCATGGGCGGCGTTGACGCCATTGTGTTCACCGCAGGCGTGGGCGAAAACGACATACACACCCGTCAGCAGGTTTGCGCAGGCCTTGAATTCCTGGGTGTGAAACTGGATGCTGACCGGAACAACGTTCGGGGCAAAGTCACCGAAATCAGTGCTGCTGATTCCAAGGTGAAAGTATTCCTGATCCCCACCAACGAAGAACTGGCCATTGCCCAGGATACCCTGAGACTGTGCAGCAAATAAGATGATTTGGGCTTTTGCTTGACAAAGGCCGGTTTCATCGATATAATGTAACGGTTGATAATATGATTAAAATCAATGTAGCAGAAATCAAAAAAAGACTGACAGGGTCGGAATCTTTCCAGTACGACCTTGCCCCGTCCCAGTTGAACCTGACGCCGGAAGATGCGGACCTGGAAGGGCGCATCCTGGTGGAAGGGGAGATCTCCAACGGGGGAGACGTGCTGCTTCTCACGGCCACGGAACGGTTCGTCTGCCACGGCACCTGCGCCCGCTGCCTGAAAGATGTGCGGCTGGAGCTGAGCGCCCAGGTGGAAGAGCGGTATTACCCGGAAGGGACCGAAGGGCTGGAAGAGGATGCCTTCACCTATCAGTTTGACGTGGTTGATGTTACGGATGCTTTGAGGGAGTCCCTGCTCCTGGCCATTCCGGCCAGAGTCCTGTGCAAACCGGACTGCAAGGGAGTCTGTCCGGTCTGTGGAGCGGACCGCAATGTGACGGACTGTCACTGCGATACCCATTCCATCGACCCCCGGTTGGAAGCTCTTAAGGCGTTGTTAGAGAAATAGGTTGAGTTTAGGAGGTGTACGAATATGGCAGTACCAAAGAGAAAAATGTCTAAAGCCCGTCGGGATTCCCGTCGTGCCAATTGGAAACTGGCTGCTCCTGGCTTGGTTGAATGCCCTCAATGCCACGAGCTGAAGCGCCCTCACCACGTATGCACTGAATGCGGCTATTATGATGGTAAGGAAGTCGTGAAAGAAGACGAAGAATAAGGATTGCCGGCTAGCCGGGAACCTTGAAAAGAACACCGTCCCTCCGGGGGCGGTGTTCTTTTCATGTCCCCCTTTCTAAATCCTCCAAACTGGCTTATAATGATAGAATAAGCATCAATCCAATATACATGAGGGGAGTAGCGGAGTATGAAATTCTTTATCGATACAGCCAACCTGGACGAGATCCGGGAAGCGGAAGCCATGGGCATCATCAGCGGAGTCACCACCAATCCTTCTCTGATCGCCAAAGAAGGCCGGGATTATGAAGAAACCCTCCGGGAAATTGCCCAGATTGTGGACGGGCCCATTTCCGGGGAAGTGAAGGCCAGCACCACCCTGGCCCGGGACATGGTGATGGAGGGCCGGGTGATCTCCCAGATCCATCCCAACATGGTGGTGAAGATCCCCATGACGGCAGAGGGCCTGAAGGCCGTGAAGATCCTGGCTTCGGAAGGGATCAGGACCAACGTGACCCTGGTCTTTTCCGCCACCCAGGCCATCCTGGCCGCCCGGGCCGGCGCCACTTATGTATCTCCCTTCCTGGGCCGTCTGGACGATATTTCCACCGACGGCACCCGTCTCATCCGGGAAGTGATGGAGATCTTCCGGATGTACCCGGATATCACCACCAAGGTGATCTGCGCCTCCATCCGCCATCCCATGCACGTGGTGGAGTGCGCCAAGGTGGGCGCGGATATCGCCACGGTGCCCTACAAGGTGCTGATGCAGATGGTCCAGCATCCCCTGACCCGGACCGGCATCGAGAAGTTCTGCCAAGATTTCGAAGCGGTGTTTGGCCGGTAATCTATGAACAAGCTGTAAATTCTGTAACAGACTCCCCAGTCAAGTCTTGTTTTTTGCCCTTACTCTGGTATAATTAACTCTAGTGTTATGACTAGGTACTAAAAGTAGGTGGTAGAATGGGTTCTGTGGGACAGAAAAAGGCAAGACAGCAGCGTCTGCAGCAGCTGCTGGCCAGGAATCCGTTCCTGACCGATGAGCATCTGGCCGAAACCTTTCAGGTCAGCATCCAGACCATCCGTCTGGACCGGCTGGCCCTGGGGATCCCGGAACTCCGGGAACGGACCCGCCACATGGCGGAGGATGCCCAGGAAAAACTGAAAGCCATTACCAGCGAGGACATCGTGGGGGAACTGATCGACCTGGAAATCGGGGTCAGCGGCATTTCCATGATGACCGTGGACCGGGAAATGGTGCTGCAGAAAACCGGCGTGTGCCGGGGGCAGTATATGTTCGCCCAGGCCAATTCCCTGGCCCTGGCGGTGATCGATGCCCCGGCGGCTCTCACCGGGGTGGCCAATGTGAAGTACAAGATCCCTGTGACCGTGGGGGCCACGCTGGTGGCAAGAGCTGAGGTGGTCCGGAAGCAGGAGGACAAATATACCATCTGGGTGAAGATCAGGAACAACCACCGGGAAGTGTTCCGTGCCAAGTTCCTGATCGTCGCCATACCGGAACAAAGGAGCCAAGAAGATGAAAATCGCAGTTGACGTAATGGGCACAGACTATGGCCCTGCCGAGATCATCAAAGGGGTGCTTCAGGCAGTAAGCGAATACGGCTGCGACGTGGTGCTGGTGGGGGATCAGGAAGTGATCCGCCGGGAACTGGCCCGGGAACATCAGGAAAACAACCCCCGGGTAACCATCCATCATGCCAGCCAGGTCATCGAAATGCAGGATCATCCGGGCATCAGCGTAAAGAAAAAGAAGGATGCCTCCATTGTGGTGGCCACCCATCTCCTCCATGAAAAGGAATGTGACGCCCTGGTGTCTTCCGGCAGTACCGGCGCCGCCGTGGCTTCCGCCCTGTTCGGCCTGGGCCGGATCCGGGGCATCGAACGGCCGGCCATCGCCACGGTGATCCCCAATGTGAAGGGGGCCACGGTGCTGGTGGATTCCGGCGCCAAGGTGGATGCCAAACCGGAACAGCTGGTGCAGAATGCCATCATGGGGTCCATCTATGCGGAACTCCAGCTGGGGATCCCCCAGCCCCGGGTGGGACTGCTGAACATCGGGGAAGAGGAGACCAAGGGCAATGAACAGTGCCTGGCCACCTACCCCCTGCTGAAAAAAGACCCTCACATCCATTTCATCGGCAATGTGGAAGGCCGGGACATCAACAAGGGTACTGTGGATGTGGTGGTCTGCGACGGGTTCGTGGGCAACGTGGTCTTAAAGACCATGGAAGGCCTGGCCGCCGCGGTGATGGAGATCCTGAAAAAGACCCTGATGGAAAGCGGCCTCTTTGCCAAACTGGGAGCCCTGCTCATGAAGCCGGCGCTCCTGCGGATGAAGAAGCAGATGGATGCCTCTGAATACGGCGGCGCCCTCCTGATGGGGGTGCGGGCTCCCTTCATCATCTGCCACGGCAGTTCCAAGGCCAAGGCCATCAAGAATGCCGTACGGGTGGCCATCGAGCTGACCCAGAAAGACGTGGTGGGACGGATCCGCCAGGAAATCATGCACGACGAAGAAAGTGGTGAATTATAAATGACGAAACCTGCAGTAGGCTTTCTGGGCATGGGCTATTACGTGCCGGAGAAAGTACTGACCAATTTTGATCTGGAAAAAATGGTGGATACCAGCGATCAGTGGATCGTGGAACGGACCGGGATCCGGGAACGGCACATCGCCGCTCCGGACCAGGCCACGTCCGATCTGGCCTACATCGCCGCCCAGCGGGCCCTGGAAGACGCCGGGCTCACGGCGGAAGACATCGACCTGATCGTGGTGGGCACGGAATCCCCGGATATGAAATTCCCCTCCGTGGCCTGCATCCTCCAGGACAAACTGGGGGCTTCCCATGCGGCGGCCTTCGACCTGGCGGCGGGCTGCTCCGGCTTTGTGTATGCCTGCGGCATCGCCAGCCAGACCATCGCCAGCGGCCTGTACAAGCATGTGCTGGTGGTGGGGGCGGAAACCCTTTCCCGGATCCTCAACTGGCAGGACCGGAACACCTGCATCCTCTTCGGGGATGGGGCCGGTGCCGCCGTGCTGGGGCCGGTGGAAGAAGGCTACGGCATCCTGTCCGTGGACCTGGGAGCCAACGGGGCCGGGGGCAAGTTCCTGACCATGCCCGCCGGGGGATCCCGGAAGCCGGCCAGTGAAGAGACCGTGGCCAACCACGAACACTGCATTCACATGGTGGGCAAGGAAGTGTTCAAGTTCGCCGTGAAGGTCATGGGCCACAGCGCCCTGGCCGCCCTGGAAAAAGCCGGCATGAGCAAGGAGGACATCGATCTCCTGATCCCCCACCAGGCCAACCAGCGGATCATCGATTCCGCTGCCAAGCGGCTGAAACTGTCCACCGACAAGATTTTCGTAAACCTGGAGAAATACGCCAATACGTCCGGCGCATCCATTCCCATCGCCCTTTGCCAGGCGCGGGATGCAGGCCGGCTGCATAAAGGTGAGAACGTGGTGATGGTGGGCTTCGGAGCCGGTCTCACCTACGGTTCCCTGGTAGTGAAATGGCAAAAAGATGAGGAGGCCAGAGCATGAGTAAAATCGCTTTTGTGTTCCCGGGACAGGGGTCCCAGACCGTGGGCATGATGAAGGAACTGTATGACAACTATGCCTGCGTCCGTGAAGTATTCAAGGAAGCTGATGAGGCACTGGGCTTTTCCATGACGGACCTGTGCTTCAAAGGGCCGGAAGACCAGCTGCGGCTCACCTACAACACCCAGCCCGCCATCCTGACCTGCAGCATTGCGGCCATGAAGGTGCTGAACGAAAACGGGGTGTTCCCGGATGTGGCCGCCGGTCACAGCCTGGGGGAATATTCCGCCCTGGTGTGCGCCGGGTCCCTGAAGTTCGCTGACGCCGTCCGCACTGTGCGGAAACGGGGCCAGTTCATGCAGGAAGCCGTTCCTGTGGGCCAGGGAGCCATGGCCGCCATCATCGCTCTGGATACCGCCAGGATCCGGGAAATCTGTGCGGAAATCCAGGAAAGACGGGGGGAAGCCGTCCAGCCGGTGAACTTCAACTGCCCGGGCCAGGTGGTCATCGCCGGGGCCACGGAAGCGGTGAAGGAAGCCTGCGATGCCCTAAAAGCCGCCGGCGCCAAGAGGGCCATCCTGCTGCCGGTAAGCGCACCCTTCCACAGCACCCTGATGCAGCCCGCCGCGGACCGGCTGAAGGAAGTGCTGGACGGGATCGAAGTGGCGGATGCCAAGATCCCGGTGATCGCCAACGTCACCGCCCGTCCCGAACAGAAGGGGGACGAAATCCGTCAGGTACTGGTGAAACAGGCTGCCAGCCCGGTGCTCTGGGAAGACAGCGTCCGGTACATGATGGAAAACGGCGTGGATACCTTCATCGAAGTGGGCCCCGGCAAGGTGCTCACCGGCTTTGTGAAGAAGATCGACCGGTCCTACACCGGCCAGAACGTGGAAGACCTGGCCAGTTTGGAAAAAACCCTTGCTTATTTAAAGGAGGTCAGATAAAATGACTTTAGTCGGGAAAGTGGCGCTGGTTACCGGCGGCTCCCGGGGCATCGGCCGTGCCATTGCCCTGAAGCTGGCGGAAAACGGGGCTGACGTAGCCATCAACTATGCCGGCAATACCGCTGCGGCAGAAGAAGTCAAAGCCGCCATCGAACAGATGGGCCGGAAGGCCCTCCTGATCCAGTGCAGCGTGGCCGATACCGACGGTGTCCAGGCCATGGTGAACCAGGTGGTGAAGGAACTGGGCCGTCTGGACATCCTGGTGAACAACGCGGGGATCACCCGTGATGGCCTCCTGATGCGCATGAAGGAAGCCGACTGGGACGATGTGATGAACACCAACCTGAAAGGCGTATACAACTGCTCCAAGGCAGTGATGCGCACCATGATGAAACAGAAAAGCGGCCGGATCGTGAACATGGCCTCCGTAGTGGGGGAAATGGGCAATGCCGGCCAGGCCAACTACGCGGCTGCCAAAGCCGGGGTCATCGGCTTCACCAAGAGCCTGGCCAAGGAAGTGGCTTCCCGGGGCATTACGGTCAATGCCATTGCTCCCGGCTTCATCGCCACGGATATGACCAGTGTGCTCTCCGACGACCAGAAGGCCGAAATGGCTCGGACCATCCCTCTGGGACGGGCCGGCCAGCCTGAAGATGTTGCCAATGCAGTCCTGTTCCTCGCAAGCGAGGGGGCTGCTTATATAACCGGCCAGGTTTTAAATGTGGACGGTGGCATGGTAATGTAGTATCATTATCTATTAGAGGATTGGAAGGAGGTGAACTGGCATGAGCGAACAGAGCACTTTTGAAAAAGTAAAGGCCATCACCGTTGATCAGCTGAGCGTTGCTCCTGAAGACGTAAAAATGGACTCTACTTTCATCGATGACTTGGGAGCTGACTCTCTGGACATTGTGGAACTGATCATGGCTTTCGAAGAGGAATTCAACACTGAAATCCCTGACGATGTGGCTGAAAAGATCCGCACTGTGAGAGACGCAGTCGAACTGTTGGATAAAGAAGGCAAATAATAGCATCCCATTATTTTCGGAAGGCCCTGCAACAGGGGCTTTCCGAACTTTATCCATGATCTTATGATCTGAAATGGGGGATTTTTGTTGAAAGTGCCAGTGCTGAAGATTGGTGAAAAAGTAGCAACTATGCCTATCGTCCAAGGCGGTATGGCCATACGCTTGTCCACGGCGCGTTTGGCAGCATCTGTGGCCAATGAAGGCGGTGTGGGTCTGATCGCTGCTTCTGGTCTGCCCTTCGATGAGCTGCGCAAGGAAATCCGTCTTGCCCGGAAATTGTCCAACGGCAAGGGAATGATTGGCATCAATGCCATGGTAGCCGCCCGGGAATTCAAAGGCCTCATTACAACTGCGGCCCAGGAAAAAGTCGATCTGATTGTGGCCGGGGCTGGCTTTTCCAGAGATATGTTTTCTGTCGGCCGGGAATACAATGTTCCCATCGTGCCGATTGTGTCCTATGCCAAACTGGCAAAGATTGCGGAACGGCTCGGTGCCTCCGCCGTTGTGGTGGAAGGGACTGAAGCAGGGGGCCATTTGGGGACCCAGCGTTCCATCAAAGATATCCTGCCGGAGATCCTTTCGGTGGTGAAGATTCCAGTCATTGCGGCTGGTGGCGCTGTCACCGGCAAAGATGCGGCGGAATTGCTGAAAATGGGTGCCAGCGGCGTCCAGATGGGCAGCCGGTTTGCTGCCAGTGAGGAGTCCAACGGGTCTCCTTTCCTGAAACAATTTTATTTGAAAATGACCCAAGATGATGTGGTTCAAATAGATAGTCCGGTAGGCTTCAAGGGCCGGGCCGTGCTGACACCGTTCTCCAAGGCGGTGCTGGAAGGCCATCCTCTGAAACCCTCCACCTGCGACAGCTGCCTGAAGCACTGCTCCCGCAGCTTCTGTATCATCCGGGCCCTGACCCGGGCTCAGCAGGGGGATCTGGAAACAGGTCTGGTGTTTACCGGAGCCAATATGTGGAAAATCAAAGAAATCCTTCCCGTCCATGAAATCTTCAGACGGATCCGGGAAGACTGGGACAATATTGAGTAGAGGTGATCCTGTTGAAACGAAGAGTGGTTGTGACCGGCCTCAGTGCGATTACGCCCATTGGCATCGGTAAAGAAGCATTCTGGAACAGCCTGATGGAAGGCAAATCCGGTATCGGTCTGATTACCCAGTTCGATACCACTGATTTTAACTGCAAAATCGCCGGGGAAGTCAAAGGCTTTGACTTTGCGGACTACGGCGACAAAAAAGAAGGCAAGCGGATGGACCGGGTGACCCAGTTCGCCGTGGCCTGCGCCAAAATGGCGGTGCAGGATTCTGCCCTGGATCTGGAAAAAGAAGATACGGACCGGATCGGCGTGTGCGTAGGCACCGGCATCGGCGGCATCCATACCTTCCTGGACGCGGCCAGCAAGCTGGTCTCCAAGGGACCGGGCCGGATCAGCCCCTTCTTCATTCCCATGGAAATCCCCAACATGCCGGCAGCCCAGATCGCCATCGATCTGAAGGTGAAAGGCCCCAACACGGCCATTGTCACCGCCTGCTCCACCGGTTCTGACTGCATCGGGGACGCTCTCCGGACCATCCAGTACGGGGATGCGGACGTGATGCTGGCCGGAGGTACCGAAGCCGCTATCTCTCCCATTGCGGTAGCCGGCTTCGACAACATGAAGGCCCTGTCCCGGAACAACGACGCTCCGGAAAAGGCTTCCTGCCCCTTCGACAAGAAGCGCAGCGGCTTTGTCATGGGCGAAGGCGCCGGGATTGTGGTCCTGGAAGAACTGGAACACGCCAAGGCCCGTGGGGCCCATATCTACGCCGAAGTGGCCGGCTATGGCCACAACAGTGACGCCTACCATATCACTGCTCCGGATCCGGAAGGGGATATGCAGGTGAAATGCATGGAAATGGCCATCAAGGATGCCGGGCTGACCCCCGGGGACATTGACTATGTGAATGCCCACGGCACCAGCACCCACCGGAACGACCTGAACGAAACCAACTGCTGCAAGCGGGTGTTCGGGGACCGGGCCAAGGATGTGCCCATCAGCTCCATCAAATCCATGACCGGCCATCTGCTGGGCGGTGCCGGCGGCGTGGAAGCCGTGGCTACGGTGCTGACCATCGAAAACGGCATGATCCCTCCCACCATCAACTATGAGGATGTGGATACGGAAGAAGGCCTGGATCTGGACTATGTGCCCAATGTGGCCCGGAAAGCCGATGTGAAGGTGGCTCTGTCCAACAACTTCGGGTTCGGCGGTCACAACGCCATCCTGTGCTTCAAGAAGTACGAAGACTAAGAGGCGTCGGTGATGGAGGAACAGCGTCAGAAAGAGCTGGAAGGGCTCTGCCGTCAGCTGGGCATGGAAATGAAAGACCTGCACCTGCTGGACATGGCACTGACCCATACGTCCTATGCCTATGAATCCAAGAAAAATCCCCGGCCCCAGCACAATCAGCGGCTGGAGTTCCTGGGGGATTCGGTGCTGAGCCTGGTGGTCAGCACCCATATCTACAAAACCTGTCCCCAGATGGACGAAGGGGAGCTTTCCAAGCTCCGGGCCTTCCTGGTGTGCGAGGAGACCCTGGCCCAGCTGGCCACGGAAAACCATCTGGGAGACCATCTGCTCCTGGGCAAAGGGGAAATCAACCTGGATGGGGAGGAGAATCCCTCCATCCTGGCCGATGCCTTTGAAAGCGTCCTGGGAGCCTATTACCTGGACCAGGGCTTTGCCCGGGTGACGGGGTTGCTGAACCGGCTGCTGATCAGCCGGATCCCGGAACTGACGGCCGACGGCATCGACCGGGATTACAAGACCTGTCTCCAGGAAGTGGTGCAGAAAGATGGCCCGGCGGAAATCCTGTACGATCAGGTTTCCGCAGAAGGCCCCAGCCACAACCGGACCTTTGTGATGCGTGTCCTGGTGAACGGGAACGAATTGGGCAAAGGCCGGGGAAGAACCAAAAAAGAGGCGGAACAGCGTGCTGCAAGGGAAGCGCTGAAAGCCCTCCGGTAAAAAAGGTGCTGTGAAAAAATGAAGGATCATTTTTTCACAGCACCTTTTTTATCCATTTTATCTCATTTCTTTTCCTTCCCTGGATTTCTTGTCCAGGTACATGGCAGCGTCCGCCCGGAGGAACACCTGGAGGTAATTCTCGTCGGTTTTCGGATCGTAGTTGCTGAAGCCGGAAGCAAAGGCCAGCTGGAGCCAGGGTTCTTTCAGGGAGTAATCCCGTTTCCGGCTGTAGGGCCGGAGTTGTTCCAACAGGGCCTTCCGGTTGGTGTAATCCTGGTTCTGGAGGATCACCACGAATTCATCTCCGCCCACCCGGTATACCGGGCTGTGCTTGAACAGGTCACAGATGGTCTTTACCGTATGCTTCAGCAGCAGGTTCCCCTGCTCGTGGCCGAACCGGTCGTTGACCCCCTTCAGACCGTTTACGTCCACCATCAGCACCCCGAAAGCGGGTTTGGGCTCCTGATACATCCGGTGATTCAGCTCATGGACCATCTGCTCATAGGCCCGGTTGTTCTTCACCCGGGTCAGGGTGTCTTCCATGGCCTGTTTTTCCAGACGGGCGAACATGTCCTTCATGAGTACCATGGTCTGGTTCATGTTCTGGGCCAGTTCACCCACTTCGTCCCCCCGGTTGTTGTGGATGAAGGTGTCATAATCTCCCTGGCCCATCCGTTTGGCCGCCGCATCGATGTCTTTCAGGGGGGCGATGATCCGGTTGGCGGTGATGATGGCCAGCCCGGAAGTGAACAGTCCGAACAGGATAGTCAGGAACAGCAGCCGGCCGTAGGTGGTTTTCCGTTCCTCATAGATTTCACTGTCAGGCGCCACAATCCCCAGGTTCATACCGTTTTTCAGGGTGATGAAGGCCATTTCCTTCTTCTCGCCTTTGTAGTAATAAGTGAAAAGGTCCGTATTGGAATCCCGGCCTTTCAGCAGATCTGCATAGGGTTCCAGGCCAAAATCCTTCAGGGTGGTGGAGGCTCCCTCCGGATAATCCGGATGATAGAAGATCTCTCCGCCATCGGAAAACAGGGTGGCATAGCCGGTGTCATAGATCCGGGCATGGGACATCATGGTCACCAGGGTGTCCATCCGGATGCTCATGCCCAGGAAGGCCACGAAGGTGCCGTTGCTGTACACCGGAACGATATAGGAAATCCGCCGGACCCCGAAGTTGTGGTCGTCATAGGGGTTCCGCCAGACCGGTTTTCCATCGGCAATCAGATCCCGGAAATAGGGAAGGAAACCGCCCTTTCCATAGAAATAGGCCCCCATGGCTTCCCGGGAATGGGAAATGTACTGGCTCCGCCGGGGATCCCAGGTGTACCAGAACCCGGCTGGGTCTCCAGCTGATGACCGGGCTCCCGGGCCAGGACAGGCCCAGCCTGGAAGACACCAAAGCCCAGGTGCTTGCCCTCCACCCGGATCTGGTACGGATCTACCCGGTGCTGGTGATCGAAGGGACGCTCCTGGCGGACCAGTGGCGCCAGGGAGCATACAGACCCCAGACGGTGGAGGAGGCGGTGGATGCCTGCTGGCCCCTGTACCGGGACTTCACCGCCGCCGGGATCCAGGTGATCCGCCTGGGCCTCCAGCCGGACCGGGAACTGTGCGCTCCGGGGCACATCCTGGCCGGGCCCTTCCATCCTGCCTTCGGGGAACTGGTGAAAAGCCGGGGGGTGGGGCTCCAGGTGCTGGAGAAGATTGCAGAGCTCCCCGGTGGGGATTATAATATGATTATCACCTGTCCGGACAGGCTGGCTTCGATCGTCCGGGGCCAGCACCGGAGCAATGTCCGTCTGTGGGAAGAGACGGGAAAGGTCCGGGTGGCATTCCAGACGGGAGAAAAGTTCGAGGTGAGGTTCCATGACAGAAAAACTGTATGAAAACGATTCTCTGCTCCAGAGCTGTACGGCGGTGGTCCGTTCCTGTGAGCAAAAAGAGGACCATTATGAAGTGATCCTGGACCGGACGGTGCTGTTCCCGGAAGGGGGCGGCCAGCTGTCCGACAAGGGCTGGCTGGATACGGTGCCGGTATATTATGCCTCGGAAGACGGGCCGGAGGTGCGCCACTGGACCCATGCGCCGGTGGAACCGGGAAAGACCGTCACCGTGAAGCTGGACTGGCCGGTGCGTCTGGACCGGATGCAGCAGCACTGCGGGGAGCATATCCTCTCCTATGCCTTCTGGAAAACCTGCGGGGCCAACAATGTGGGCTTCCATATGAATGAAGACAGTGTGTTCATCGACCTGGACCAGGAAATCGACGAGGAAAAAGCCAAAAAGGCGGAGTGGATGGCCAATGAGTGCCTGTGGGCCAACGAACCTGTTTCCCTCCATTATGTGGATGCATCGGAACTGGGGAAGTATCCCCTGCGGAAAAAGAACGAAAAACTCAGGGGCACCGTGCGGCTGGTGGACATCAAGAACGGGGACATCTGCACCTGCTGCGGTACCCATCCTCCCTATACGGGCATGGTGGGGTCCATCCAGATCATCCGCTTCGTCCGGCACAAGGGAGGCAGCCGGATCGAGTTCCTCTGCGGGAACCGGGCCCTGAAGGCCATGCATGAACGGAACCGGATCCTGGAAGAAACCAGCAACTTCCTGTCCGTCAAGACGGAAGACGTGCTGCCGGCGGTGGAGAAGCTCCACCAGGAAATCCTGGATCTCCGGGGGAAAGTCCGGGAAAAGACCCAGGAACTGATCCGCTTCCAGCTTCCCGACCTTCTGGCCCAGGCCCCGGTGCTGGCCGACGGCACCCGGCTGCTGGTGCTGACCCTGGAAGGGACGGCAGCGGACGGGAAAAGCGCCATGAAGCTGGCCTCCGCGGAACCCGGGGTGCTGGCGGCAGTGTTCACCAAAGACGGGGACCGGATCATGTACCAGTTCGCCCTCAGCGAAGGGGCGGAAGGGGACTGCAAAGCCTGCTGCGCCAAAGCCAATGCCCTGTTCGGAGGCCGGGGCGGGGGACGGCCCCAGAGCGCCCAGGGCGGCGGCACCGCCGGAGCGGACTGGGAACAGAAGGTCCGGGAACTGGTGGCAGAGATTAAAAAGTAAAAAGCGGGAAACCTGCCGGCTGGCGGGTTTCCTCCATGGGCCGTTGACCGTTGACAGTTGACCGCTGACAGCAAGAGGGTATGGCACGTTCCGTGCAATACCCTCTTGCAACTTTTGTAACAAATATGATATAATCTCTATCGGCTGTGATTGCACAGCCGGAGAAAAAACACACGCAGAGTCAGGACGCGGCTGTCCTTCTTTGGAAGGTTAAGCGAAAAATGATCTGCGGAGGTAAAAACAGGAGGAAACAAAAATGGCAATTGTATCCATGAAACAACTTTTGGAAGCAGGCGTACACTTCGGTCATCAGACCCGCCGCTGGAACCCCAAGATGGCTCCCTACATCTTCACCGAACGGAACGGGATCTACATCATCGATCTGCAGAAAACCGTGAAAAAGGTGGAAGAATGCTACAGCTTCCTGCGTGAACTGGCTGCCCAGGGCGGCACCGTGCTGTTCGTAGGCACCAAGAAGCAGGCTCAGGCTGCCATTAAAGAAGAAGCTGAACGCTGCGGCATGTTCTATGTGAACGAAAGATGGCTGGGCGGCATGCTGACCAACTTCAAGACCATCCAGACCCGGATCAAGAGACTGCATGACCTGGAAAAGATGGAAGAAGAAGGCACCTTCGAACTGCTGCCGAAGAAAGAAGTTATCGTTCTGCGCCATGAAATGGCCAAACTGGAAAAATACCTGGGCGGTATCAAAGACATGAAGAAGCTGCCCAGCGCTCTGTTCGTCATCGATCCCCGGAAGGAACACAACGCCATCCTGGAAGCCCGGAAACTGCACATCCCCATCGTGGCCACCGTTGACACCAACTGCGATCCCGATGAAGTGGATTACCTGATGCCCGCCAACGACGACGCCATCCGTGCCGTCCGTCTGCTGACCAGCAAAATGGCTGACGCTGTCCTGGAAGGCAAAGCCAGCGCTGTGGATGAAGAAGCTGCCGCTGCTGACGAAGCTGCTGCTGAAGAAGAAGCCAAGGACGCTGAATAAGCTTCCTTTCCCAAATTCCATAAAGTTACAGGAGGAATACTGATGGCAATTACTGCTAGCATGGTTAAAGAACTGCGTGAACGTACCGGCGCCGGCATGATGGACTGCAAAAAGGCCCTGACCGCCACCAACGGCGATATGGATCAGGCAATCGACTACCTGAGAGAAAAAGGCCTGTCCAAGGCTGCCAAAAAGGCCAGCCGTGTGGCTGCTGAAGGCTTGGTGGAAGCATATGTGGACGAAGCCAATAAAGTGGCTGTCCTGGTGGAAGTCAACTGCGAAACCGACTTTGTGGCCAACACCGACGAATACAAGAACCTGGTGCTGAGCGTGGCCAAACACATTGCCGCCCACAAACCGGCTGATGTGGCTGAACTGAACGACCAGACCTTCGAAGGTACGGACAAGAAAGTCAGCGAAGTGATCACCGAAGCCATCGCCAAGATCGGCGAAAAGATCGATGTCCGCCGCTTCGCCGTGTATGAATACGGCAACGATACCCTGGGCCATTACATCCATGGGGCCGGCAAGATCGGCGTCCTGGTTGAACTGGAAGGCGGGGATGCGGAAGTGGCCAAAGACGTGGCCATGCACATTGCTGCTGCCAACCCGTCCTATCTGGACCGGACTCAGGTTCCTGCCAGCGAACTGGATCACGAAAAAGAAGTCCTGGCTGAACAGGCCAAGAACGAAGGAAAACCGGAAAAAATCATCGAAAAGATGGTTATGGGCCGTATCCAGAAATTCTATAAGGAAATCTGCCTGGTGGATCAGGAATTCATCAAAGATCCGGATAAATCCATCAGCACCCTGCTGAAGGAACACAATGCCAAGGCAAAGAGATTCGTCCGCTTCCAGCTGGGCGAAGGCATTGAAAAGAAGAAGGAAGACTTCGCTGCTGAAGTTGCCAGCTTCGTAAAATAACACTCTTGCAAGGGGCTCTCGCTTGTGCGGCAGCCCCTTGTTTTTTGAGACATTCTAGATTCAGTCTTGCAGGAAAGACCATTTTCACCTATAATGATAAAGAACGGAAGGGGACGGCTGGTCCGGACCTTTCAAAAGCATTGTAGAACTGTGGATGACTTCTTGTTCAAGATCTGCGGAACTCTGTAGGAGGTACTGTCAGTGTCGGGTAATAGAAAGTTCAAACGCGTGATTCTGAAACTCAGTGGGGAAGCCCTGGCCGGTGAGAAAGGCTACGGCATCGATCCCAAAACGGTGGACGCCATTGCGGCCCAGATCCAGGCAGTCCGGGAAAGCGGACTGGACGTGGCTGTGGTCAACGGCGGCGGGAACATCTGGAGAGGCCTGGCCGGCGCTTCCAAAGGCATGGACCGGGCAACGGCGGACTACATGGGGATGCTGGCCACGGTCATCAACTCCCTGGCGCTGCAGGATGCTCTGGAAAACCGTGGGGTGCCCACCCGGGTGCAGACGGCCATTGAAATGCGAGCCATTGCGGAACCCTATATCCGCCGGAGAGCGGTGCGGCACCTGGAAAAGGGCCGTGTGGTGATCTTCGCAGCCGGCACCGGCAATCCGTATTTCTCCACGGACACCACGGCAGCCCTGCGTGCGGCGGAAATCGAAGCCGACGCCATCCTGATGGCCAAGAAGGGCGTGGACGGGGTCTATGACAGCGATCCTGCCGTGAATCCCAACGCCGTGAAGTTCGACCATCTGGAATATATCGAAGTGATCCAGAGAAATCTGGGTGTCATGGACTCCACCGCCATCAGCCTGTGCATGGACAACCACATTCCCATCGTCGTGTTCAACATCGATGAGGAAGGGAACATCCTGAAGGCCGCTGCCGGTGAAGAAATCGGAACCCTGGTAGGAGGATTCTAAATGGCAACGATTGAAGAACTGCAAACCAAAACCCAAGAAAAGATGGATAAAGCGCTCCATGCGCTCCGGAACGAACTGACCAACATCCGCACCGGGCGGGCTACCCCGTCCCTGCTGGACCAGGTGAAAGTGGACTACTATGGGGCTCCCACTCCTGTGACCCAGGTGGCCAATGTGTCCGTGCCGGAACCCCGTATGATCGTGATCCAGCCCTGGGACCGGAGCCTGCTGAAGGTCATTGAAAAGGCCATCATGACTTCCGACCTGGGCCTGAACCCCAACAACGACGGGACTGTGATCCGCCTGAACCTGCCCCTCCTGACGGAAGAACGCCGGAAGGAACTGGTAAAGGTGGTCAACAAAAAGGGCGAAGCCAGCCGGGTGGAAATCCGGAACATCCGCCGGGATTTCAATGACGCTGTGAAAAAACAGGTGAAAGCCAAAGAAATCACCGAAGATGATGCCAAAGATGCAACGGATTTTTCCCAGAAGCTGACGGACAAATTCATGAAGAAAATCGATGATGTCCTGGCCCAGAAAGAAAAGGAAGTCATGTCGGTGTGAGTACGGCAGCTCCCAAGGCCCCCGATGTACTGGCCCGGCCCCTGGCCCTGGCTCTGAAAAAACTGGAGCAGGCCGGCTGGCAGGCTGAAATCGTCCGGGCGGAACCTTATCTTCACCATCCTGCGCTAGTCTGGCATGATGACTCTGCTTATATCCTTAAGCAGACCGTTGTGTCTGACCATACATTACAAATTATTGTTGGTTGCAAATTCGAAGGGAGGTGTACTGACCAATGGCACACAAAATTAACCAAGACGAATGCATCGGCTGTGGTTCCTGCGCTGGGACCTGCCCGGTAGGTGCAATCGCTGAAGACAACGGCAAGTACAAGGTTGACGAAGCCAGCTGCATCGATTGCGATGCTTGCACCGGCGCTTGCCCGGTTGGCGCTATCAAAGCTGAATAAGCTTTCTGGCGTTGTTGCGCAGCCCGCGTAAGCAGGCTGCGCAAATTTTTTTATAGGGGTATGCCAATGCTGAAAAAACTCTTAGGCCTCACTTCCAAACCGGAACCCATCCCGGAAACCGACGGGGTGGATACTTCCATGCTTCAGCCCGATCTGATCCCCCGCCACGTGGCCATCATCATGGACGGCAACGGCCGGTGGGCCAGAGCCCAGGGAAAACCCCGGACCTTCGGCCATGCAGCCGGTGCCCGCACCCTGCGGCGGATCGTGAAGTTTGCAGACCATCTGGGCATCAAGGCCCTGAGCGTCTACGCCTTTTCCACGGAAAACTGGAAACGGCCCGTTACGGAAGTCCGTTTCATCATGGATCTTCTGTGCCAGTATCTGACCAGTGAACTGGAAGAATTCAATCAGTACAATGTCCGTATCCGTTTCATGGGCTCCCGGGAGGGACTGCCCGCCATTGTCCAGGAAAAGATGGACCATGCCCTGGACGTGACCAAGGACAATACGGGAATCATCCTGAATATCGCAATCAATTACGGCGGCCAGCGGGAGCTGGTGGAGGCCGTGCGGGAAATCGCCGGCTCCGTCCAGCAGGGGACCCTGACCCCGGATGCCATAAATGAAAAGACCATCGAAGAACATCTGTATACCCGGGGCCTGCCGGCACCGGATCTTTTGATCCGCACCGGGGGTGACCTGCGGGTGAGCAATTTCATGCTCTGGCAGATCGCCTATTCGGAATTCTGGACCACGCCTGTTTTCTGGCCGGACTTTTCCGAGGAACTGCTGACGGAAGCGGTGTTCAGTTATCAGAAACGGGACCGCCGGTTCGGCGGCCTGAATCAGAAATAAGAGGCGCTGACTATGGGACAGAGAATACGGACGGCGATTGTCGCCATCCCCATTGCATTGTTTTTGATCAAGATGGGGGGCCTGCTGTTTGCTCTGGGAGTACTGATCCTGGGGCTGGTGGGCTTCCGGGAATACCGGAACATGCTGACCCGGGACGGGATCCAGGTGTACCGGGCCACGGGACTTATGGGTACGGCTCTTCTCATCGGGGCGGCCGGGCTGGGGAGACCGGACTGGCTGCTGCCCCTGGTGACCCTGTTTTCCCTTTTGGTGCTGCTGGAAGGGCTCTGTTTTTATGCCCAGGGCCATTTTCCGGAAAATACCGGCCTGACCTGCATGGCTCTGGTGTACCTGGGGCTGCCCTTTGCCCATTTCATCCTGCTCCGGGAACTTTCCGGTCCCTTCCACACCATCTCCGGATGGGGGACGGTGAGCCTGGGGGAAGCCCTGCTGTGGACGGTGATGTTCGCCACCTGGGCCAGTGACACCTTTGCCTATTTCGGGGGACGGGCTTTCGGGAAGACCAAGCTGCTGCCCAGGGTGAGCCCCAAAAAGACCCGGGAAGGGGCCCTGTGCGGCTTCCTTGGCTGCGTGGCCACCGTGTGGCTTCTGGGCTCCCTGTGGCTCCGGTATCCTCTGGTGCCGGTGCTGCTCCTGGGGGTGGGCATCGGGTTCTTCGCCCCTCTGGGCGACCTGGTGGAAAGCATCCTGAAACGGTCCTGTGACATCAAGGATTCCGGCAATTTCTTCCCTGGCCACGGGGGTGTGCTGGACCGGTGTGACAGTTTGATCTTCTCGGTGCCCTTTGCCTATTATTTCATTACCCTGTGCCTGCTGGGCTGAAGGAGGTTTCCATGAAGAAAATCGCAATATTGGGGTCCACCGGTTCCATCGGCACCCAGACCCTGGATGTGGCGGCGGCCAACCCGGAACGGATCCGGGTGGTGGCTCTGGCGGCCCATAAAAACGATGCCTTGCTGGAAGCCCAGATCCGGAAGTTCCAGCCCCTGGTGGCGGCCCTTTCGGATCCTGCAGCGGCCAAAAGGCTGAAGGAACGGTACAACGGACCTACGGAGATCCTCAGCGGTCCCGAAGGGATCATGGCCGCAGCCACCTGCAGCGAAGCGGATACGGTGCTGGGTGCCATGGTGGGCTATGCGGGGCTTCGTCCCACCCTGGCGGCCATCCGGGCCGGGAAGCACATTGCCCTGGCCAACAAGGAGACCCTGGTGGCGGCGGGCAGCCTGGTGATGGACGCGGTGAAAAAGGCCGGGGTCCGTCTGACCCCTGTGGACAGCGAACACAGTGCCATTTTCCAGTGTCTCCAGGGCAACGCCCACAAAGACCTGAAACGGATCCTGCTGACGGCCTCCGGGGGGCCCTTCCGGGGCAGGACCCGGGAAGAACTCCAGGGGGTGACCGTGGAGCAGTGCCTCCATCATCCCACCTGGACCATGGGCACCAAGGTGACCATCGATTCCTCCACCCTGGCCAACAAAGGTCTGGAAGTGATCGAGGCCCACTGGCTGTTTGATGCTCCCTATGAAAAGATCGTTCCCATCATCCATCCCCAGAGCATCGTCCACAGCCTGGTGGAATACAGCGACGGGGCGGTGATGGCCCAGCTGGGGGTGGCGGATATGAAGCTGCCCATCCAGTATGCCCTCAGCTGGCCGGACCGGTGGCCGGTGGCCTTTAACCAGCTGGACCTGGTGAAGGCCGGGGCCCTGGAATTTTATGAACCGGATACCAAAGTCTTCCGTGCCCTGGCCCTGGCCATCCAGGCCGGGAAAACCGGCGGCACCCTGCCCTGCACCTTCAATGCGGCCAACGAAGTGGCGGTGGCTTCCTTTCTCCAGGGCCGGCTGTCTTTCCTGGGCATTGCCGACCTGATCGAAAAGGTGCTGGAAGCCACGGTGCCGGAAAAAGTGGACGGGTACGAAACCATTGTGGAAGCGGACCGGAAGGCCCGGGCCCTGGCGGAAGACCTGGTGGCCCGGGGACAGTAGGAGGGAAAAGCCTTGTTGACGATTCTTGCAGCCATCGTCCTGTTCGGTGTGCTGATCACGGTCCATGAACTGGGCCATTTCCTGGCGGCCAAAGGTACCGGCATGCTGGTGACGGAGTTTTCCATCGGCTTCGGGCCCAGGCTGTTCCAGAAAAAAGTGGGGGAGACCCTGTATTCCCTCCGGCTGTGCCCTCTGGGGGGCTACAACCGCATTGCCGGCATGGAGCCGGGGGAGGCGGTGACGCCCCGGGGATTCAACGGCCGTCCCCTGTGGGCCCGGATGCTGGTGATCCTGGCAGGGCCCTTCATGAATTTCCTCCTGCCTTTCCTGATCTTCTTCGGGGTGTTTGCTTTCAGCGGCCTGACCCTGCCGGTAAACGAACCGGTGGTGGGCTCCCTGATGGAAGGATATCCGGGAGCGGAAGCGGGGCTCAAGGCCGGGGACCGGCTGGTGAGCATCAACGGCCGGAAACTGGAAAAATGGAATGACATTAATGCCCTGGTCCAGCAGAACGGACCGGAACCGGGCCAGGTGGTGATCGATCGGAACGGGACGGAACGGACGGTGGTGCTGAAGCCCCGGTATGACGGGGAATCCCACCGGTTCCTGATCGGGGTCCGGCCCCGGGTGGAACACCGGCAGCTGTCCCTGGGAGAAAGCCTGAAGACTGCGGCCCTGGCCGTGGGCCGGACCACCGCCGCCATGGTGGACGGACTCCGGAAGATGATCACCGGCAAGGTGAACGCGGATATCGCCGGCCCCATCGGCGTGGCCCACATGGCCGGGGACGTGGCGGCCCAGGGGGCGGTGCCCTACCTGGAGTTCATGGCCTTCCTGAGCCTGAACCTGGCGGTGCTGAATCTGGTGCCCATCCCGGCCCTGGACGGAGGCCAGTTCCTGGTGCTGGTGGTGGAGGGGATCCTGGGCCATGCCCTGGCCCCCAAAGCCAAGGAAGTGATCCAGATGATCGGGGTGGGCTGCATCGTGGCCCTGACCATTTTCGCCACCCTGCATGATCTGCTGCAGTAGGAGGAAACCATGGAAAGAAGAAAAAGCCGTACCATTGCCATCGGCCAGGTGACCATCGGGGGAGAGAACCCGGTGGCCGTCCAGTCCATGACCAATACGAAAACCGAAAATATCCCCGCCACCGTGGACCAGATCCACCGGCTCACGGACCGGGGCTGTGAAATCATCCGCTGCGCCGTGCCCACCCTGGAAGCGGCCCAGGCCCTGAAGGAAATCCGGAAACAGATCGCCATCCCCCTGGTGGCGGACATCCATTTCGATTACCGGCTGGCCCTGGCGGCCCTGGAATCCGGGGTGGACGCCCTGCGTCTGAACCCGGGGAACATCGGGGGACGGGACCGGGTGGAAAAGGTGGTGGAAGCCGCCCGGCAGCGGCAGGTGCCCATCCGCATCGGGGTGAACGCCGGGTCCCTGCCCAAAGACCTGCTGGAAAAATACGGGCACCCTACGGCGGAAGCCCTGGTGGAAGCCGCCTGGCGCCATATTCATATTCTGGAAGAAATGGATTATAATAATATCGTCATTTCTCTCAAAGCCCACGATGTGCCCCTGACTCTGGCCGCCTACCGGCTCATGGCCAGAGAGTGCGACTATCCCCTCCATGTGGGGATCACCGAGGCGGGGACCATCCGCAGCGGTCTCATCAAAAGCGCCGTGGGCATCGGCACCCTGCTGGCCGAAGGCATCGGGGACACCATCCGGGTTTCCCTTACCGGGGATCCCCTGGCGGAAATCGATGCCGGGTTCGAGATCCTGAAATCCCTGGGCCTGCGCCAGCACGGACCCACCCTGGTATCCTGCCCCACCTGCGGCCGGACCTGCTGGAGCCTGGAAAAGGTGGCCAAAGAGGTGGAAGCCCGGCTGGCTGAGATCCCGGAACCCATTACCGTAGCCGTCATGGGCTGCGTGGTGAACGGACCGGGTGAAGCCCGGGAGGCCGATGTGGGCATTGCCGGAGGCAAGGGCGAAGGTCTGTTGTTCCGGAAGGGACAGATCCTTCGGAAGGTGCCGGAAGCCCGGCTGGTAGAAGAACTGTTTGAAGAAATCCAAAAGATCACAGACGAAAGGAAGTTGTAAACATGCGCGTTTCCCAATTGTATGCTCCCACTCTCAGAGAGGTTCCGGCAGAAGCCGTCATCGAAAGCCACAAGCTGATGCTCCGGGCCGGATACATCCGGAAGGTGGCCGGCGGCCTGTACAGCTATCTGCCCCTGGCCTGGCGGAGCCTGCGGAAAATCGAGGAAATCATCCGGGAGGAAATGGTCCCTACCGGAGCCCAGGAAATCATGATGCCCATTGTGCAGCCCTCTGAAATCTGGCAGGAAAGCGGCCGGTGGCCGGCATACGGGGCGGAAATGTTCAAGCTGAAGGACCGGCACGGCCGGGATTTCTGCCTGGGGCCCACCCATGAAGAACTGGTGACCACCCTGGTCCGGGATGACCTGCGCTCCTACCGGCAGCTGCCGGTGACCCTGTACCAGATCCAAAGCAAGTTCCGGGATGAAAAGCGCCCCCGTTTCGGGCTCATGCGCAGCCGGGAATTCATCATGAAGGACGCTTATTCCTTCGACAAGGATGCGGAAGGCCTGGACAAATCCTACCAGGATGAATACGATGCCTACAGCCGGATCTTCACCCGGTGCGGCCTGGATTACCGGCCGGTGGAAGCGGACAGCGGCGCCATCGGCGGCAAGGGCAGCCATGAATTCATGGCCCTGGCGGACAGCGGGGAAGCGGGCATTGTGTACTGCGATACCTGTGAATACGCCGCCGACGTGGAAAAGGCCGAATGTGCCGCCATCGAAGCTCCGGCTGAAGAACCGAAAGAACTGGAAAAGAAAGCCACTCCGGACTGCAGCACCATCGAAGCGGTGTGCCAGTACCTGGGATCTCCCATTGAAAAGAGCGTAAAGGCCGTGGCCTTTGTCACCGACGAAGGGAAACTGGTGCTGTGCTTTGTCCGGGGGGACAAGGAAGTGAACGACACCAAGGTGGTGAACGCCGTGGGCTGCAACGAAGTGGACATGGCTCCCGACGACCTGATCCGGGAAGCTGGCACGGTGCCTGGGTTCATGGGCCCCATCGGCCTGAACAAGGACAAGGCCATCATCCTCATCGACCATACGGTGATGCACATGCACAATGTGTGCTGCGGCGCCAACGAAAAAGACGTCCACTATGTGAACGCGGAACCCTCCCGGGATTTCGTGTACACCCAGGTGGCGGACATCAGCACCGCCGTGGCCGGGGACAAATGCCCCCACTGTGACGGGCACCTGAAGGAAGCCCGGGGCATCGAAGTGGGCCAGGTATTCAAGCTGAACACCAAGTACAGTGAAGCCCTCCATGCCACTTATCTGGATGTGGACGGGAAGGAACATCCCCTGGTGATGGGCTGCTACGGCATCGGCGTGGGCCGGACCCTGGCTGCGGCCATCGAACAGCACCACGACAAGGACGGGATCATCATGCCCAGGAACATCGCCCCCTACCAGGTGATGGTGCTGGCCATGAACGTGAAGGACGAGGAAAGCTGGCAGAAGGCGGTGGAAATCCACGACGCCCTGAACCAGGCCGGCATCGATACCCTGCTGGATGACCGGGACGAACGGGCCGGGGTGAAGTTCAAGGATGCGGACCTGATCGGCTGCCCCCTGCGGATCGTCATCGGGCCCAAGACCATGAAGCGGAACGCCATGGAAACCAAGCTCCGGTGCAATGGGGAAATGGCCGACGTTTCCTTTGAAGGCGACTGGATCCAGGCCATCCGGGACATCCTGGACAAGGCGCTGTAATTGGGTCACGGGTCGCGGGCAAGTGAGTCGCGGGCTTTGACCGCAATCCCTATAGAATCCTGCTGCTTTGCAGAAAAGAGCAGAGCATGTTTCTATGGAAAGGAAAGACGGCCGTTTGATTCAACGGAACAGAGCACGCGATTCGCGACCCGGGCTGCTTTCTGCAGCCCGTAATTGGAGGTGGAAACCATGGAAAACGAAATGCTGGCCCAGATGACTTTGCGGATCCTTCTGGCCGCCTTCCTGGGCGGTCTCATAGGTCTGGAACGGAGCAGCGGGGACCGGCCGGCCGGGCTGCGGACCCACGTGCTGGTGGCTACCGGCTCGGCCCTTCTGATGGTGGTTTCCATCTACGGCATCGACGGACACCCCCAGTACCGGGATCCTTCCCGGATCGCCTCCCAGGTGGTCAGCGGCATCGGCTTTCTGGGGGCCGGCACCATCCTCCACGAGGGACTGACGGTAAAGGGTCTTACCACCGCCGCCAGCCTGTGGATCGTGTCGGCCATCGGGCTCACGGTGGGCTGCGGCATGCTGGCCGTGGGGATCTTCACCACGGTGATCACCCTGGTGACCCTGATCATGATCCGGGGGCTGGAAAAGAAGGTGCTGCCCACGGGCAAAGCCACCCGGTGCAAGCTCCATGTGGTGCTGGACAAGAATCCGGACAGCATGATGGACGTGATGGATTTCCTCCAGGAACGGAACATCAAGACCCGGATCCTGGGAATCCACAACGACCCCCAGCGGAATGTGATCGAGGTGGACCTGGCGGTGAAAATCGGCAAGTACTACAACGCCAATACCATCATCAGCGGCCTGGAAAGCACCAAAACGGTGCAGCACGTGGCCCTGGTGGATGAGTGACGGAATAACAAAGAGGTTGGAATGAGCGCAAGTTGCTATAAGATCGTACCCAACAGGCATGTGTTCCTGGACTTTATGATCACCCTGGATCTGAGCCCGGAACAGCGGCACTGTGTGGAAACCTTTCCCATCCGGTATGTGGAAGTGGATGAGGCCAGGAACACCTGGAAGATTTTTTACGATGCGGCGGCGACGGCTCTGGAACAGCAGGAACTGGCAGCGGCAGCGAAAAAGCTGGCCGCTGCCTGTTCTGTTGCCCAGGTGGCTTTCGTGAACGTCCACGCAGACCAGGTGGCGGCGCCCTGTCTGGAGGATGAAGAAGTCCCCCTGCCCCCGGAACCGGAAGAACCCCCGGAAGAAGAACAGGCACAGGATGATTTCTTCCAGAGTGAGGAATATCTCCGGGCCCTGGAGGCGGTGGAAGCCAGCCGGGGCGGGGGAAAACGGACCGACGGGGTGGTCTTCGGCCGGAAGATCACCAAAAAGGCCCGGACCATGGCGGAAGTGGTGGAAGAAGAGAACAATGTGGTGGTGGAAGGCACCGTGGTGGGGTTCGAAGTGCGGGAACTGCGGACCGGCGCCGTGATGCTCACCGTCAAGCTCTCCGACGACACCGAAGGGCTCTTTGCCAAGATCCGCTTCGGCGAACGGAACGAAGGCAACGACCCCAAGAAGAACCAGAAGGAGTGTGCGGACCTCCAGGCCAAGATCCCGGAAGGATCCCTGGTGAAGATCCAGGGAAACATCACCGTGGACAAATACGCCAACTCCGAACTGGTGATGGTGGGGGTCAAGGGCATCATGAAGGAACCGGTGGAACTCCGGGAAGACAGGGCGGAAGTCAAGCGGGTGGAGCTACACTGCCACACCAAGATGAGCAAGATGGACGGCCTCACCCCCATCAAGGAACTGGTGGATACGGCGGTGCGCTGGGGCCACAAGGCCCTGGCCCTGACGGATCACGGGGTGGTACAGGCCTTCCCCTTTGCCTATGATGAAGCCAAGGACCTGGCCAAAAAGAACGGCTGGGAACTGAAGCTGATCTACGGGGTGGAAGGATACCTGTGCCACAGCCGGGAGGACAAGAAGAACTACCACATCATCCTGCTGGCCAAAAACGTGGAAGGGCTCCGGAACCTGTACCGGCTGGTGTCCCTGTCCCACCTCCAGTATTTCGGGGGCAAACCCAAGCGGCCCCGGATGACCAAGGGCCTCCTGGACCAGTACCGGGACGGGCTGATCATCGGATCCGCCTGTGCCGCCGGGGAAGTGTACCGGGCCATCCTGGCCGGGCTCCCCGATGAGGAAGTGAAGGAGATCGCCTCCTACTACGACTATCTGGAGATCCAGCCCACGGGCAACAACAACTACCTGATCCGGGATCCCCGGTTCCCGGACATCCATTCGGTGGAAGACCTCCAGGCCATCAATAAAAAGATCCTGGCCCTGGGGGACGAACTGGGAAAACTCACCGTGGCCACCTGCGACGTCCACTTCCTGAATCCGGAAGACGCCCTGGCCCGGAAGATCCTCCAGGCCGGGATGGGCTATCCTGATGAGGAACAGCCGCCCCTGTACCTGCGGACCACCGAAGAGATGCTGGAGGAATTTTCCTACCTGGGGGACCGGGCCTATGAAGTGGTGGTGGAAAACGCCAACAAAATCAGCGACCAGGTGGAGCATTTCAAGCCGGTGCCCGACCGGGACCAGCTGTATTCGCCCACCATCCCCGGGGCCAAGGAAAAGGTGGAATCCCTGAGCTACGCCAGAGCCCACGAATGGTACGGCCCCAAGCTGCCGAAGATCGTGGAGGACCGGCTGAAGCAGGAACTCTCCTCCATTATCGGCAACGGGTTCTCGGTGCTGTACTACATCGCCCATCTGCTGGTGAAGAAATCCAACGACGACGGGTACATGGTGGGGTCCCGGGGGTCCGTAGGGTCCTCCTTTGTGGCCACCATGCTGAACATCACGGAAGTGAATCCTCTGGTGCCCCATTACCGGTGCCCTCACTGCTACCATACGGAATTCTTCACCGATGGCTCCGTAGGGTCCGGCTTCGACCTGCCGGAAAAGGACTGCCCGGAATGCGGCACTCCCATGATCCGGGACGGGCACAATATCCCGTTCGCCGTATTCCTGGGGTTCCACGGGGACAAGGTGCCGGATATCGACCTGAACTTCTCCGGGGAATACCAGCCCCGGGCCCACAAATACACGGAAGAACTGTTCGGCCGGGACAATGTGTTCCGGGCCGGTACCCTGGGCACCATCAAGGACAAGACGGCCTACGGGTACATCAAGAAGTACTATGAGACCCGGGGAGAACCCAAGCGGACGGCCTTCATCGAAGGGCTGATCCCCAAACTGGCCGGGGTGAAACGGACCACCGGCCAGCACCCCGGGGGCATCGTGGTCATTCCCCGGGATCTGGATGTCCACTACATCACCCCCGTATCCTATCCGGCGGATGATCCCAGCTGCGGCACCATCACCACCCATTACGATTTCCACTCCATTGACGAACGGATCGTCAAGCTGGATATCCTGGGCCACGATGATCCCACGGTGATCAAGATGCTGGACCGGATGCTGGGAGAGGACTACTGCCGGAACATCCCCATCGGGGATCCGGACACCATGGAACTGTTCCTGTCCACCAAATCCCTGGGGGTGACCCCGGAGCAGATCGGGACGGATGTGGCCACCTACGGGGTGCCGGAATGCGGTACCCGGTTCGTCCGGCAGATGATTTCGGACGTAAAGCCCAAGAACTTTTCCGACCTGCTGCGCATTTCCGGGTATTCCCACGGCACAGACGTGTGGCTGAACAACGCCCAGGACCTGATCCGCAGCGGGACTCCCACGGAAGACACCATCTCCACCCGGGACGACATCATGAACTGGCTGATCAACAAGGGCATGGAGCCCAGTATGGCTTTCGGGATCATGGAATGGAGCCGAAAAGGGAAGGCCCACAAGAAAGGGTTCGAACCGGACCAGCTGGAAGCCTTTGAAAAGGCCCACATCCCGGATTTCTACATCAAGGCCTGCACCACTCTCCAGTACCTGTTCCCCAAGGCCCATGCCGTGGCCTACGTGCTCAGTGCCTACCGGATCGCCTACTGCAAGGTGCACCATCCCAAGGAGTTCTACGCCGCCTACTTTACGGTGCGGGCGCCCCACTTCGATTACACCCTGGTCCACAAGGGCCTGGATTACATGAAGCGGTTCATCCAGAACGTGAACGCCCAGGGCACCAAGGCATCGGTGAACGACAAGGATACGGCCACCTACATGGAACTGTGCGTGGAGATGCTGGAACGGGGCTTCGTCTTCGATGAGGTGGACCTGTACAAGTCCGACGCCCACAAGTTCCTGGTGACGGAAAAAGGGCTTTTGCCGCCGCTGGGTGCCATCGGGGGCATCGGGGGCGTGGCCGCGGAAGGGATCGTGGAGGCCCGGAAGAAGGGCCCCTTCATTTCCCAGGAAGACCTGCGGAACCGGGCCAAGATCAGCACCAGCAACGTGGAGATCCTGGACGAACTGGGAGTCCTGGAAGGGATTCCCAAAACGGACCAGATCGAGCTGTTTTAAGGGGGCTGCTGCCAGGGACGGAGCTGTGAAAAATGATTTTTCATTTTTTCACAGCTCCTTTTCTATTTCCCCATTTTATGGTTATAATGGAAGAAATGTACGTGAAGGAGGTCTTTTTCATGGGAAAAGTTATGGATATCCTGGAAACCATCGGCCATTTTGGCAAAAATCCGGACGGGTCCTATACCCGCCGGCTGTACAGTACGGAATTCTTTCAGGCTCTGGAGGCAGCGGAAGAGCTGCTCCGGCAGGCGGGGCTCACCACCAGCCGGGATGCGGCGGGGAACCTGCGGGCCGTGCTGCCCGGGACGGATCCGGGGGTAAAGCACATCCTTCTGGGGTCCCATCTGGACACGGTGCCCTCCGGGGGTCTCTATGACGGGGCCTACGGGGTGGCGGCGGCCATCGGCTGCGTCCGGCGGCTCCGGGAAGAAGGACGTAAGCTGCGGCACACGGTGGAGGTGTACGCCTTTAACGGGGAAGAAGCCAGCCCCCTGGGAGGGACCTTCGGCAGCCGGACCCTGGCCGGGCTCACAGATCCGGACCAGCCCCTGCTCCGGGAAACCCTGGAGGGATTCGGCCATTCGGTGGAAGAAATCCTGGCCTGCCGCCGGGACTTTTCCGATGCGGCCTGCTACCTGGAAACCCACATCGAACAGGGGGGACGGCTGGAGAAGGAAGGGATCCAGCTGGGCATCGTCAGCGGCATCTCCAACATCGTCCGGTACCTGGTGACGGCGGAAGGCCAGAGCAACCACGGGGGCACCACCCCCATGGAGGACCGGCAGGATGCCATGGTGGCCATGGCCAAACTCATCGTCTTTGCCGACGCGGCCTGTCGGAAGATCGGCCACAGCCTGGTGTTCACCGCCGGGAAAATCCAGTGCAGCCCCAATGCGGCCAATGTGGTCCCCGGGAAGGTGACCTGCACCTTTGAAATGCGCAATGTGGACCGGCAGTACACTGACGAACTGATCCGGGAGATCCGGGCGGCCACGGAGCTGATCCCGGATGCCCGGTTCACGGTGCAGCAGCTGATCCACAAGGACAGCGCCCTGTGCGATCCCAAACTGATGGAAGCCTTTGAAAAGGCGGCGGACAGCCTGGGAGCCACCTGGCAGGTGATGCCCAGCGGCGCCGGCCACGATGCGGATTCCATCGCCCACCGGATCCCGGTGGGGATGCTGTTCATCCCCAGCCATCTGGGCATCAGCCACAGCGGCAAAGAATACACGCCCCCGGAAGACGTGGAACGGGGCGGAGAAGTGTTGTACCGGACCCTGTTGGGACTGGACGATTGACGCCCGCCAATCCAACTGATATTATAGGATATACATTTACCATAAGGAGTTGAGGGGATTGCTGCTGACTTTTCTGCAGGGGGCTGCAGACGCATTGTGGGGGACACCGATGACGGTGGTCCTGGTGGGCATGGGGCTGTATCTGAGCCTCCGGTTGCGCTTTTATTACAATTTCCGCCACTGGGGGTTCCATTTCCGGAACACCTTCGGCAAAATGTTCCAGAAAGGGGAGGGCCACGGCACGGTTTCCGGCTTTGCCGCCGCCTGTACCGCCATGGCCAACACCATCGGGGTGGGGAACATCGGCGGGGTGGCCACGGCCATTGTGTCCGGGGGACCGGGGGCCGTATTCTGGATGTGGGTGTCCGGCTGTCTGGGCATGTCCACCAAGGCCTGTGAAATCATCCTGGGCCAGCGGTTCCGGGTGAAATATTCCAAATCCATGGACGAATACATGTGCGACCGGTCCTTTGTGATGAAAAACGCCCTGGGCTGGAAACGGGGAGCCCTGCTCCTGTCCGTGGCCTGCTTCACCCTGGGCCCCTGGACCTGTTCCGTCCAGACCGAATCGGTGGTGGGAGCCCTGAAGGAAGCCTTCGGGATCCCGCCGGTGTACGCCGCAGCGTTTCTGGGGATCACCTGTTTTGCCACCATCTTCGGGGGTCTCCGGCGGATCTCCCAGGTGATGGAACGGGTGGTGCCGGTGATGGCCCTGCTGTACATCCTGGGAGGGGTAGCCATCCTGCTCCAGAACTGGCAGCAGGTACCCGGGGCCCTGGCCCTGATCGTCCACAGCGCCTTCAGTCCGACGGCTGCCGCCGGGGGCTTTGCGGGAGCCACCGTGAAGGATGCCATGCGCTACGGCATTGCCCGGGGGCTGTATTCCAATGATGCAGGCACCGGCTACGGGATCATCGCCCATGCCTCGGCCCGGACGGACCATCCGGTGCGCCAGGCTTCCTGGGGCTGGGGGGAAGTGTTCCTGGACACCATCGTGGTGTGTTCCGTTACGGCCCTTTCCCTGATCCTGACCCATGCCTATACGGATTTCCCCGGCCTGGACAGTGCCCGGCTCACCACCGCCGCCTTCCGGGTCTCTTTCGGGGAACCGGGGGCCTGGTTCCTGGCCCTGGCCATTACGGTCTTTGCCTGGACCACCATCATCGGCATGTATTACAGCTGTGAGAAATCCGTCAACTACGCCTTCGGGGACACCCGGCGGAACAGAATCGGCACCCGGCTGTACATGTTCTACTACATGATCCCCTGTGTGGTGCTCTACCATGCCAAAGCCGATGCCCTGTGGGCCATGACGGACATCCTCTCCGCCATCTATGTGATGATCACCATCCTGTTCATCGTCACCCAGCAGAAGGAAATCTTCCGGCTGTTCGATGATTTCTGGTTCCGGTTCCTGCCGGCCAAAGAACGGGGCGAAAATCCCCCGGTGGTCTCCTACGGGACTGTGGAGGATGAGAGAAGAGTGAAGAGTGCAGAGTGAAGAGGGAAGAGGCGTCCGGCGGAAAAGGACGTCCCGCTGCCGGTATATAGAATCAAAGGAGAGAAACGATGAGACAGACACTGAAGAATATCCTGGACCAGAACAAGATCCTGGTCATTGACGGCTCCATGGGCACGGCCCTGGAAAACCTGGGAGCGGATCTGAACAACAGCCTGTGGACCGCCCGGGTGCTGGCCGACCGGCCGGAACTGGTGAAACAGGTCCATCTGGATTATTTCCGGGCCGGGGCCGATGCGGGGATTACCTGCAGCTACCAGGCTTCCATCCCGGGGCTTGTGGCCAACGGCTTTACGGAACAGGAAGCGGAAGAGCTGATCACCCGGTCCGTGACCATTTTCCAGGAAGCCCGGCAGGAATGGTGGGACCGGGAAGGGAAAGCCGCCGGCCGGGCCTGGCCTCTGTGCCTGGCCGGGGTGGGGCCTTACGGCGCCTATCTGGCGGATGGGTCCGAATACCGGGGCCATTACGGGGTGTCCCGGGAAGATCTGGAAAAATTCCATCGGCGCCGGGCGGAACTGCTGTGGCAGGCCGGGGCGGATGTGCTGCTGTTCGAGACCCAGCCCTCCCTGGAAGAAGCCCTGGTGGAAGCTTCCATCGCCAAAGATCTGGGAGCCGCCTTCTGGGTGAGCTTCTCCTGCCGGGACGGGCTCCATATCTGCGAAGGGACCCCGATCCGGGAAGCGGCGGCGGAAGTGGTCCGTCAGTTCCCGGAAGTGGAGGCCCTGGGGGTGAACTGCACCAAACCGGAATACCTGGTGAGCCTGATCGGAGAACTGAAAGCCGCTTCTGACCGGCCCATATTCGTCTATCCCAACAGCGGAGAAGAATATGACCCGGTGACCAAGACCTGGCATGGAGTGGGCACGGACCGGAAGTTCGGCGATTATGCCCTGGAGTATATGAAGGCCGGAGCCGTGGCCGTAGGGGGCTGCTGCACCACGGTGGCGGATCATGTCCGCCAGGTGGCGGCGGCCCGGGAACAGTTCCTGGGAGAGGCATGAGGGCAGAAGAAAGAGTGAAGAGGGAAGAGGAACAAAGGAGGCGCCGGTCCATGAGTGAGGGGGAAATCACAACCTATACGGGGATCCAGTTCGATCCCCTCCATCCGGACCCGGAAACCATCCGGATCCAGGACATCGCCCATGCCCTGAGCCTTTTGTGCCGGGGCAACGGCCATGTGAAGACTTTCTATTCCGTGGGCCAGCACTGTCTGTCGGCGGCCAAAGAAGCGGCGGCCCGGGGGGATTCCCGGCAGGTGATCCTGGGGGCCCTGCTCCATGACGCCACGGAATGTTATCTGTCCGACGTGCCCCATCCCTACAAGGTGAACATGCCCCGGTACCGGGAGCTGGAAGACCGTCTGCTCCAGGCGGTACTGGACCGGTTCCTGGGAGGGCCCCTTACCCCGGAAGAATGGGCGGAAGTGGAACAGATCGACCGGGCCCTGATGTTCAGCGACCTGCATCATCTCATGGACCATCCGGAAAACCGGGAACAGGAAGGGACCCTGCGGCTGCCGGTGGACTACCGGGTGCGGCCCTTTACCGAAGTGGAACAGGAGTATCTGGACTGGTTCCGGAACTGTCAGGAAGAAAATAAAGGAGAATGACCATGGAACGGGAAAAAATCAAGGAAAGCTGGGAAAAACGCCGGGAAGAACTGTGCCGCATGGCGGACCAGATCTATGACTGGGCGGAAGTGGGCCTGGAAGAAACCAAATCCTCCGCCCTGCTGGAAGACTATCTGGAAGAACAGGGATTTGCCGTGGAAAAAGGAGTAGGGACCCTGCCCACCGCCTTCCGGGCCACCTGGAAACAGGGAGAGGGAGGACCCCGGCTGGGGTTCCTGTGTGAATACGATGCCCTGGAAGGCATGGGCCATGGCTGCGGCCATCATCTCCAGGGACCTTCCGTCATCGGGGCGGCCCTGGCGGTCCGGGACCGGTTCGCCGGGAAAGGCGTGCCCTTTTCCCTGGTGATCTACGGGACACCGGCGGAAGAGACCATCGGGGGCAAGACGGTGATGATGGAGCAGGGCTGCTTCCAGGACATCGACATCGCCCTGATGATGCACGCCGCGCCCACCACCTGCGTGGATGTAAAGAGCATGGCCAACAAAAGCTATACGGTGGAATTCCACGGGGTGCGGGCCCATGCGGCCATGAGCCCGGAACAGGGACGGAGCGCCTTTGACGCGGCCCTGCTCAGCTTCAATGCCATCGAATTCCTCCGGGAACATGTGAACGAGGACACCCGGATGCACTACACGGTCCGGGACGCCGGGGGACCAGCCAATGTGGTCCCTGACCGGACCCTGGCCCAGTATGAGCTCCGTTCCTACGATACCGGCTACCTCCGGAGCCTGGAACCCCGGTTCCTGGATATCCTGAAAGGGGCCTGCCTGATGACCGGTACCACCCATACCATCACCGAGACCCACGAATTCTATGCCAAGATCCCCTGTCTGACCCTCAATGACCTGGTGATGGAACAGGCCCGGGCCTTCGGGGCGCCCCAGCTGTCGGAACCCCGGCAGAAAACCGGTTCCACGGATTTCGGCATCATCCTGTACCACATGCCCGGCACCTGCATCCGGGTGGCCTTTGTGCCGGAAGGGACCCCGGCCCATTCCGAAGCCTATCTGAAGGCCGGGAAGACGGAAGCCGCCCATAAGGCCATCGGCTATGGCAGCCAGATCCTGGCCGCCGCCTGCTGCGCCATCCTGGAAGACCCGGAAAAGCTCACCGCCATGTGGGAAGAATTCCGGAAAAGAAAAGCTTCACACTGAAATAAGGATCTGCTAATATTCTGAATAAACTACAATGTATTACCTCAGAGGACGGATGTATGATATAATATACATTGTATAAATCAGTTAGACTGTTCGTAACTATAGGAGGTTGAGCAATGAACAATCCGAACCCCGTTAAAATCGTGGAAACGGTTCTCCGTGACGGCCATCAGTCCCTGTGTGCCACCCGTATGCGCACCAGCGACATGCTGCCCATGCTGGAAGCCCTGGATGACTGCGGCTTCTATGCCCTGGAAGCCTGGGGCGGCGCCACTTTCGATTCCTGCCTGCGTTTCCTGAACGAAGATCCCTGGGAACGGCTGCGTACAATCCGGAAACATGTGAAGAAAACCAAGCTGCAGATGCTGCTCCGTGGCCAGAACATCCTGGGCTACAACCATTATGCCGATGATGTGGTCACCGAATTCGTCAAACGCAGCGTGGACAACGGGATCGACATCATCCGTATCTTCGATGCCTTCAACGATACCCGGAACCTGGAAACGGCCATGAAAGCCACCAAGGCTGCCGGCGCTCATGCCCAGGGCACCCTGGTATACACCATCAGCCCGTACCACAAGGACAGCGACTATCTGAAGCTGGCCAAGGAACTGGTGGAAATGGGGGCTGACTCCATCTGCATCAAAGACATGTCCGGCCTGCTGGCTCCCTATGCCTGCGCTTCCCTGGTAGAGGCCCTGAAGAAGGAAATCAGCATCCCTGTAAACGTGCACTCTCACTGCACCAGCGGCATGGCTTCCATGACCCTGCTGAAGGGCATCGAAGCCGGTGCGGATATTGTGGATACGGCTCTGTCTCCCTTTGCGGAAACCACCAGCCATCCCTGCACCGAATCCCTGGTGTACACCCTGAAGGGCACCGAAAGAGATACTGGCATCGACATGGACAAACTGGGGCCCATTGCGGACCACTTCAAGAAAGTCCGTGCTGATCTGGTGAAGACCTTCAAGCTGCCCAGCAACATCAGCATCAACCCCAAGGTCCTGAGCTTCCAGATCCCTGGCGGCATGCTGTCCAACATGCTGAACCAGCTCACTGAAATGGGCATGGCCGACAAATACGAAGAAGTGCTGAAGGAAGTGCCCAGAGTCCGGGCCGACCTGGGGTATCCTCCTCTGGTAACTCCTTCCAGCCAGATTGTGGGCACCATGGCCACCATGAACGTCATGATGGGACGGTACAAAATGATCCCCAACGAAATCCAGGATATTGTCATGGGCAAATACGGCAAGACGCCGGGACCCATCAGCGAAGATCTGAAGAAACTGGTTCGCCGCTGGATCGTAAAGAAGACCGGCAAGACCGTGATTTCTCCCATTACCCACAGACCGGCCGACGATATTCCGCCGCAAATGGAAAAGATGAAAGCCGACCTGGCTGCCAAAGGCTATCCCAATGCCTCCGTGGAAGATGTGCTGTCCTATGCTCTGTTCCCGGAAGTGGCCCTGGCCTTCTTCAAGAACAACCGGTAAAAAGCTGCTGCTGTGGCAGCGGCCGATGGAAAGGGACTGTTGCATGAGCAACAGTCCCTTGTCTGGAGTCAGGAGTCTGAAGTCGGAAGCCTTAGGACAGGATTCGCCTGGATGGGCGAATCCTTCTGATTCTATAGAACCAGAATCGAGAGTAAACTGAGAGGTTATTTGATCCAAAGGTTCTGCATATTCAAAAATTTGCCTGCAAATTTAACATTGGGCCATTGACTCTTACCTCTTGACAAAAAAATCCCCGCCGCAGCTGCGGCAGGGATTTTTTTTATCACTGTTTCGGCGGCCGTACCGGCGGGGGCGTGGAGCTCTTGCCGGACCGGGGCGGCTGGGGAACGTTCCCGCCTCCCGGCAGGGCGTCTTCCTTCTTGCTGTCCTTTTTCTTGGTATCCTGTTTCTTGGTGGTCTGTTTCTTGGGCTGGGGCTTGGGGGCTTCATACTTCGGCGCCGGCATCTTGAAGCCGTCCGGTTTTTCGAAGTCTTCAGCAGGGATGCCGTCCAGAGCACCGCTCATGAAGGAACGCCACAGGGTGGCCGGCTGGCCGCCCCCGGTCATGCCGCCCAGGGATTCGTTGTTGTCATCCCCGATCCATACGGCACAGGCCAGGTTGGGGGTGAAGCCCACGAACCAGGCATCGTGGTAATTGTCGGTGGTCCCGGATTTCCCGGCGCAGGGCCGGCTGATGGCGGCACCCCGGCCGGTGCCCCGGGTCATGACGTCTTCCATCATGGAGATCATCATGTAGGCGCTTTCCGGTTTCACAGCCTGGGTGGGATTGGTCTTGTGTTCATAGAGCACTTTGCCGTTCCGGTCCAGGATTTTGATGATGGGGGTGGGTTTATTGAATTTCCCCATGTTGGCGATGCCCGCATAGGCACCGGCCATTTCCAGCGGGGTGACCCCGTGGGTCAGGCCCCCTACGGCCATGGCCGGATTGTCGTCATCCTCCACCAGGGTGGTGATGCCCAGCCGCTTGGCCAGCTTGATGGTCTTTTCCGTACCGTACTTCATGGCCACCTTGATGGCGGGCACATTGTAGGAATAGGTGAGGGCCGTCCGGTAGCTGACGGTGCCGTGGAAGCTCCGGTCATAGTTCTGGGGATTCCATTCGCCGGGGATCGGAGAATCCTGTACGGTGTCCCCGGGGGTGGCTCCCTGTTCCAGGGCGTTCAGATACACAAAGGGTTTCATGGAGGAACCGGGCTGCCGTTCCGCCATGACGGCACGGTTGAACTGGTCGGTGCCCCGGCCCCCGATCATGGCCTTGATGTAGCCGGTCTTGGGATCAACGGCCACAATGGCGCTCTGGGGCTGTTTCAGCTTGTTGCTGTCGGTGTAGTAGGTGGGAGTGAGGGCGGCGGCTTTTTCCGCAGCCTTCTGCATATCCGGATCCAGGGTGGTGTAGACTTTCAGGCCCTGCTTGTACACGGCGTCGGGACCGAACTTGTCCACCAGCAGCTGGATGCAGTAATCGATGAAGTATTTCTTGGAGCCGGGAGATTCATTGAGGCTCTTGTAGGTCAGGGGCTCCGCATAGGCCTTGTCGGCTTCTTCCTTGGTGATGAACCCGTATTTGGTCATTTGCTCCAGCACTGTCTTCTGCCGGGCCTTGGCGGCCTTGGGGTTGGACAGGGGGGAGTAGTAGTTGGGGCTCTTGGGGATCCCGGCGATCATGGCACTCTGGGCCAGATCCAGATCTTCCACGTGTTTGCCGAAGTAGGTGTTGGCGGCGGTTTCTACCCCGTAAGCCCCCTGGCCGAAGTAGATCTGGTTCATGTACATCTCCAGGATCTCGTTCTTGGTGTATTTCTGTTCGATCTGGAGGGCAATGAAGGCTTCATGGAGCTTCCGGCTCAGGGTCTGTTCCTGGGTCAGGAAGTAGTTCTTGGCCAGCTGCTGGGTGATGGTGCTGCCCCCCTGGACCTCGCCCCACCGGATGTAGGTGTAGATGGCCCGGCCGATCCCCCGGAAGTCGATGCCTCCGTGTTCATAGAACCGGATGTCTTCTGCCGCCAGGAACGCATGCTGGAGGTTCTTGGGGACTTTGTCGATGGTCACCGGGATCCGGTCTTCTTCCGAATCCACCGTGGTGATCAGGTTGCCCTTGGCGTCGAAGAACTGGGAGGAAGCCATGGGAGCCATGTCCTTGGTGAGGATCTTGGCGGTGGTGAACTTGGCCACCGCAAAGAAGGCGGCCACCGAAAGGAAGCCCACCAGCACCAGAGCCATCAGGGCCGAAAAAATCGTCCCCCCCAGCTTCTTTCGTTTGTGAGGAGAAGAGGAACCGAAGAGGTTCCTCCAGTTCTTATTCTTGTTGCTTGTCATCACGTCAGCTCCTATAACAGATAGAAATGGATTGAGACCATAAGTTACAGGATATTATATCACATTTGTCCGGTGAGGTGTATAGGGGACATTTCTCCCAACAGTTGCCATTTTCCCGGGAGGGTGCTATAATAATGAGGAAAACTGAGGCAGACCTTAGAGAGTGGGTATTCGTACCCGCTCTTTCGTTTACTAGGAAAGAAAAAAGCAGAGGTGCCTGAATGGACAAAAAGAAAATCACAGAACGGGTGACGGACCTGGCGGCTCCCATTGTGGAGGAAGCCGGGCTGGAACTGGTGGATGTGGAATACGTGCGGGAACGGGACTGGTTCCTGCGGGTATTCATCGACAAGGCGGGCGGCATCGACATCGATGACTGCTCGGCGGTCAGCAATGCGCTGGCCAAGAAGCTGGATGAGGAAGACTTCATTAAAGAGAAGTACTACCTGGAAGTCTCTTCCCCGGGAATCGACCGGCCCCTGAAGAAGGACAAGGACCTGGAAGCCCATTACGGGCAGAAGGTGGACCTGGCCTTCTTTGCCCCCTATGAGGGAAAAAAGCAGCTGACGGCAGTGCTGAAAAGCCACGATGCCGAAAAGCTGGTGCTGGAAGATGCCAAAAAGAAAGAACTGGCCATTGAACGGAAGCTGATCGCTTCGGTACGGCCCCACATCGATTTTTAATGGAACCATTGATTAAGGAGGAATTTTGAAGTGAATGCGGATTTCGTGAAAGCCATTGCGCTCCTGGCCAAGGAGAAAAGCATTTCTCCCGACGTACTGTACAGTGCAGTGGAGGAAGCCCTGATCACCGCTTACAAGAAAAACTACGGTTCTGCCCAGAATGTACGGGTTTCCATGCATAAAGAAACCGGGGAGATCCATGTCTATGCCCGGAAGAATATTGTGGAGGAAGTCACGGATCCCACCACGGAAATCAGCCTGGAAGACGCCCAGAAAATGAACGCCCACTACCAGGCCGGGGATATCCTGGAAACGGAAGTGACCCCCAAGAACTTCGGCCGGATTGCCGCCCAGAACGCCAAGCAGGTGATCGTCCAGCGGATCCGGGAAGCGGAACGGGGGATGGTGTACGAACGGTATTCCGACCGGGAAAATGACATCGTCACCGGGACGGTACAGCGGATCGAAGGCCGCAACGTGTTCATCGACCTGGGCACGGCGGAAGGCCTGCTGCTGCCCAATGAACAGATCCCCCATGAAACCTACGACTACCATCAGCGGCTGAAATGCTATGTGGTGGAAGTGAAAAAGACCACCAAGGGACCCCAGATCATCCTGTCCCGGACCCATCCCGGCCTGCTGAAACGGCTGTTCGAGCTGGAAGTGTCCGAAATCCAGGATGGCACCGTGATCATCGACAGCGTGGCCCGGGAACCGGGGATGCGCAGCAAGATCGCCGTCCACAGCACCAATCCCAGCGTGGATCCGGTGGGCGCCTGCGTGGGTCCCAAGGGCATGCGGGTACGGACCATCGTGGACGAACTCCGGGGCGAAAAGATCGACATCGTGAAGTACAGCGAAGATCCGGAAGAATACGTGGCCAACGCCCTGTCTCCTTCCAAGGTGGTCTCTGCCCGGGCGGACAAGGACGAAAAGATCTGCCGGGTGGTGGTGCCTGATTACCAGCTGTCCCTGGCCATCGGCAAGGAAGGGCAGAACGCCCGTCTGGCCGCCAAACTCACCGGCTGGAAGATCGATATCAAGAGCGAATCCCAGGCGGCGGCTGCCGAAGCTGCCCAGGCTCAGGAAGCCCCTGAGGAAAGTGGTGAGGACGCATGAAAGTGAAGAAGATTCCCCAGCGGACCTGCATCGGCTGCGGGGAAATCCACAATAAAAAGGAAATGGTCCGGATCGTCCGGTCTCCGGAAGGAGCCGTGAGCCTGGACCGTTCCGGCAAGAAACCGGGCCGGGGGGCCTATGTGTGCCCCAACGCCGGCTGCATCGAAAAGGCCTTCCAGAGCAAAAGCCTGGAACGGGCCCTGCAGGTGAAGGTTTCTCCGGAAACGAAGGAAGCATTGCTGGCGGAGCTGTCCCATGAAAACGGACAATGAGCTCTGCTTTGCCCTGAGTCTGGCGCAGAAGGCCGGGAAACTGGCCTCCGGCGATCAGGGCGTATGGGACACGCTGAAGAAAAAAGGCCGTGCCCGCTACGTGCTGATTGCCGCAGATGCCTCTCCCCGGACGGTGGAAAAGATCCGGCACTGGTGCGATACCGAAAAAATCCCCTATGGGATGGCTTTGGACCGCATCCGGCTGGGGTCCGCCATCGGAAAAGCGCCCCGGGCGGCAGTGGTCCTGTTGGACGACGGCTTCCGGAAGATGATGGGCTTGTGATTATGGAGGTGTGCGGATGACAAAATACAGAATCTATGAGATCGCCAAGGAACTGAACCTGGACAACAAGAAGGTGCTGGGCTTTCTGGCCGACCACAAGATCACGGTGAAGAACCATATGAGCACCGTGGAAGCCGGGGTCCGGGACATGATCGTCAAGGGCCTGAAGGCCAACCAGGGATCCGTGAAGGAAGCCGCCCAGAATGCGGCCCGGAAGGTCCAGGAAAAAGCCGCCCAGGCGGCGGCGCCGGTGGCTGCCAAAGTGGCCCAGGTGAAAAGTGACATTGCCGTGGGGAAGGCGGCCATCCAGGCCCATCATGCGGCCCAGCAGAAACCGGCCCAGGAAAGCCGGAATGACCGGAACGACCGGAGAAACGACGGCCGGGGAGAAAACCGCGGCCATGACCGGAACGGCCAGAACCACAGCGAACGGCGGGGCGACCGGCTCCAGAACAGCCAGAACGGCCAGAACCGGGACAACGGCCGGAGAAACGACCGGTCCCAGAACGGCCAGAACCGCAGCAACGGGAACGGCAGCAGCCGGTTCGGCCGGAATGACCGGAATGGCGGGAACCAGAACCGCAGTGGGAACGGCGGGAACAACCGGAACAAGCCCCAGAACGGCCGTGCCGGGAAGCCCGGTGCCCCCATCGGCGGGAACAGTGCCCATGCCGGCAAGGATATGGGCAAACGGAACAACAACCACAACCATCAGGAAAAACGGGAGAAAATCAAGGGCTCTTATGCCACCCGGGAGGACCGTCCTACCCGCAGTGCCGATCATATGATGAAAAACCACAAACACAAAAACAACAACAGCAACCGGAACGCCGCTCCGGCCAGAAAAGCGGAAGTGGTCCGTCCCACCAGCATCGAAGTGGGCGAAAGCATCAGCGTAAAGGATTTCGCCAAGCTCCTGTGCCGGGACGTGAACGAAGTGATCAAGAAGCTGTTCATGCTGGGCAAGATGGTGACCATCAACCAGGAAATTGACCATGAAACCGCCGAACTGGTGGGCATGGACTTCAACTGTGAAATCAAGGAACCGCCTCCTGAAGCGGATCCCACGGAAGTGCCGGAAGTGGAAGACGACCCGGCTCTGCGGGTGCCCCGTCCCCCCGTGGTGACGGTCATGGGCCACGTGGACCACGGCAAGACATCCCTGCTGGATGCCATCCGGAAGACCAACGTAACCGCCCGGGAAGCCGGCGGGATCACCCAGCACATCGGTGCCTACCGGGTGGTGTGCCAGGGCAAGCCCATCGTGTTCCTGGATACCCCGGGCCACGAAGCTTTCACCGCCATGCGTGCCCGTGGGGCCCAGGTGACGGATATCGCCGTGCTGGTGGTGGCCGCTGACGACGGGGTGATGCCCCAGACCATCGAAGCCATCAACCATGCCAAGGCTGCCAAGGTGCCGGTGATCGTGGCCATCAACAAGATCGACAAGGAAGGGGCCAACCCGGATTTCGTCATGCAGCAGCTGTCCGAGCATGGACTGATCCCGGAAGCCTGGGGCGGGGACACCATCATGGTTCCCGTATCCGCCCGGCAGAAGACCGGTATTTCCGATCTGCTGGAAATGATCCTGCTGGTGGCAGAAATGCAGGATCTGAAGGCCAACCCCAACCTGCCCGCCCACGGCACCATCATCGAAGCCAAACTGGACAAGGGCAGAGGGCCTGTGGCCTCCGTGCTCATCGACCGGGGCACCCTGCACATCGGGGATTCCATCCTGGCCGGCACCTGCTACGGCAAGGTCCGGGCCATGGTCAACGACCGGGGCGAAAAGGTGAAGAAGGCCCTGCCTTCCACCCCTGTGGAAGTCCTGGGGCTCAACGATGTGCCGGAAGCCGGGGATATCCTGGATGCCTGCGATGAACATGTGGCCCGGTCCGTGGCGGAAAAACGCCAGGCCAAGCAGAAGATGGAAGAACAGAAGAAGGCCAAGGTTTCCCTGGACGATATCTTCAACCGGATCCAGGAAGGGGAACTGAAAGACCTGAACATCGTGGTGAAGGCCGACGTGCAGGGCACCATCCAGGCCCTGGAACAGGCGCTCACCAAGATCAAGAACGATGAAGTGAAAGTGGTCATCGTCCATTCCGGGGTAGGGGCCATCAACGAATCCGACGTGATGCTGGCTTCCGCCGCCAACGCCCTGATCATCGGCTTCAACGTCCGTCCGGACGCCAATGCCCGGAAGACCGCCGAAGCTGAAAAGGTGGATATCCGCACCTACCGGGTCATCTACGATGCCCTGAACGACGTGGAAGCCGCCATCAAGGGGATGCTGGCACCCAAATTCAAGGAAAAGATCATCGGCCATGTGGAAATCCGTCAGGTAATCCCCATCAACAAGATGCTGATTGCCGGGGCCTATGTGAAGGATGGGAAGATCACCCGGTCCGCCAAGGTGCGTCTGGTCCGGGACGGCATCGTGATCCACGAAGGGGAACTGGATTCCCTGCGCCGGTTCAAGGACGATGTGAAGGAAGTGGCGGCCAACTTCGAATGTGGGCTTACCCTGGCCGACTACCGGGATATCAAGGTGGGGGACCAGCTGGAAGTCTACACCATGGAAGAAGTGGCTGCAGAATAAGGAGGGACCATGTCCAAACTTCGTGCTGAAAAACTCCAGGCGCTGATCAAGCAGGAAATGAGCAACATGCTGATCCGTGACGTGAAGGATCCCCGGGTGAAGTTCGTCACCATCACCGGGGTGGAAGTCAGCAACGACCTGAGCTACGCCAAGATCTATGTAAGCCTCTACGGCAGTGAGGAACAGCAGGCAGCCGCCTGGAAGGGCCTCCAGTCCGCCCTGGGCTTCTTTCGCAGGGAAATCGCCCGGCGGATCGATCTCCGGGTGGCTCCGGTGCTCAGCTTCCACAAGGATACGTCCATGGAATACAGCGCCCATATCGAATCCATCCTCCATGAGCTGAAGAAAGAAGAGCATCATGAGTAAGGCACTGGATCTGAAGGAAACCTGGCAGCTGCTGATGAGCGTCAGCCGCCTGGTGCTGGTGAGCCATGTGGGACCGGACGGGGATACCCTGGGCTCCACCCTGGGACTGGCTCGGGCCCTGCGCCAGGCAGGGAAACAGGTGCGTCTGCTGGTGGATGACATCCTGCCGGCGGTGTACCAGTTCCTGCCCGGACTGGACGCCTATGAGCAGCCCAAACCCGGGGAGAAAATCGACTGCGACCTGACGGTGGTGGTGGATGCCTCTTCCAAAGACCGGATGGGGGCTGCGGAAGACTGTCTTTCCGCACCCATCCTGAACATCGACCACCATGTGTCCAACACCCGGTATGCGGATTATCTGCTGCTGGATGACAGGGCGGCGGCCACTGGGGAAATCATGTACCGGATGCTGGAAGCCAACGGGATCCCGGTGGACCAGGAACTGGCCACGGATCTGTACACGGCCATTGTCACCGACTGCGGCTTTTTCAAGTACGCCAACACCACCCCCCGGTGCATGCGGGTGGCGGCGGACCTGGTGGCCCTGGGGGTGAAGCCCGACGAGATCTCCGACCAGCTGGAACTGAAAGCCCGGAATTCCGTGGAGCTCCTGGCCAAGGTGCTGCCCAGCCTGAGCTTCTATGCCGGAGGGAAAATTGCCACCCTGGAAGTGCCTCTTTCCCTGTATGACAAGACCGTTTCCACGGAAAGCTTCATCTACCATCCCCGGTACATTGCCGGGGTGGACGTGGCGGTGCTCTTCAAGCAGGTGGAACCCAGATCCACCCGGGTGAGCATGCGCTCCAAAAAGGTGGACGTGAGCAGGGTGGCCGTGGCCTTCAACGGGGGCGGCCACCCCAAAGCCGCCGGCTGCACCATCGGCCTGCCTCTGGAAGAGGCCAAGAAGGCCCTGCTGGAGGCGCTGGAAAAGGCCCTGGAGGAACTGTGATGGATGGGATTTTCAACGTACTCAAACCACCGGGCATGACCAGCCATGATGTGGTGGGGACCCTGCGGAAAATCCTCCATATGAAGAAAATCGGCCACGGGGGCACCCTGGATCCCCTGGCCGCCGGGGTACTGCCGGTGTTCACCGGCATGGCCACCCGGTTCCTGGAATACGCGGCCCACGAGGAAAAAAGCTACCGGGCAGAGCTGACCTTCGGGTTCCAGACCGACACCGGGGATACGGAAGGGACGGTGATCGCCGAAAGTCCCGTACGGGACCTGACGGCAGATGAAATCGAAGCCGCCCTGGCCTCCTTCCGGGGGGAAGGGACCCAGATCCCGCCCATGTATTCCGCCATCAGTGTGGGGGGCACCAAGCTGTACAAGCTGGCCCGACAGGGCATCGAAGTGAAGCGGGAGCCCCGTCCCATCACTCTCTATGAACTGGAAAAGGTGGATTACACCGGAAAGACCCTGGTGTTCGACGTGACCTGCTCCAAGGGGACCTTTATCCGGACCTTGTGTGAGGACCTGGCGGCAAAGCTGGGGATGAAGGGGACCATGAGTTTCCTGCTCCGGCGGCGGGCCGGGGTCTTCCGGCTGGAAGACGCCCATACTCTCCAGGAGATTGCCGCCGATCCGGAAGGCTGCTGCATGGGGGTGGAACCCATCCTGGCCGGCTTTCCCCAAAAGATTGTGAATGCCCTCCAGGGGCGGCGGATCGCCCAGGGAGTGGCCACCACCCTGCCCGGGCTGACGGAAGGGACCCTGTACCAGCTGTGGACCCGGGACGGGGTGCTGGTGGGACTGGCCCGTGCCGTGGACGGCCGGCTCCGGGCCCACAAGATCATCCACATCCCGGACGTGGAAACAAGGACGGAAGAACAACCATGAAACTGATAACCTCACTGGACGAACTGCACAGAGCCCATCTGCTGCCTTCCGCGGCGGCTCTGGGGACCTTTGACGGGGTCCACCGGGGACACCAGGAAGTGATCGGGACCACCCGGACCTATGCCCGGCAGCACCATCTCCAGCTGATGGTGTTCACCTTCAGCACCCACCCTCTGGCCAGTCTGAAGCCGGAGCTGGAACCGCCCCGGCTGCTGGACAATGCCGCCAAGGAAAAACTCATGGTGGACCTGGAGGTGGACATCCTGGTGAACATCCCCTTTACCCGGGAACTGGCGGCCATGAGCGCCGACGATTTCCTCCAGATGCTGGTGGATCTGGGAGTCAAGGCTGTGGGCATCGGGGACAACTTCAGCTTCGGGGCCGGGGGCAAGGGGAACGTCCGTCTTCTGAAGACGGAACACACCCGGTTCGGGCTCACCATCCTGTCCCGGCCTCTTTTGAAGCAGGACGGGCTGGTGGTGAGCAGCACCAACATCCGGAAGGCTATCGCCGAAGGACGGGTGGAACTGGCGGCCCAGATGCTGGGCCGGCCCTATGCCATCCGGGGCCAGGTGGTGCCCGGGGATCACCGGGGACGGCTCCTGGGCTTCCCTACGGCCAATCTGAAGCTCCTGGGCCAGCATTTTGCCGTGCCCGCCTTCGGGGTGTACGCAGGACGGGTGCTGGTGGACGGCCAGTGGCATGATGCCATGGTGAATGTGGGGGACAATCCCACCTTCGCCAACCAGGAAACCCGGCTGGAAGCCCATCTGTTCCGGTTCCAGGGGGACCTGTACGGGAAGGAAGTCCGGGTGCAGCTGGTGGCCCGGCTCCGGGGAGAGGAGAAATTCCCCGACCTGGACAGGCTCCAGGAACAGCTCCGGAAGGACGCCCGGAATGCCCAGAGCATCCTGGCCATGGAAAAGAACAAGAAATAATGGAAAAATCCCTTGCACAAAGGACGTATCCATGATATTATATTTTGGTAAAGCTTATTGGTGGAGGTGAGAACATGCCGAATATTAAGTCTTCCATTCGTAGTGTCAAGACTGATGCCGAACGGCGCGCTGCCAATGGCCCGGTGAAAGCTGAAATCCGCAGCACCGCACGCAAGGTTGAAGCTTTTGCTGCTGCAGGATCCAAAGAAGAGGCCCAGGCCACTTTGAAAGTAGCAGCGAGCTTATTAGATAAAGCTGCTCGGAAGGGCACGGTGAACAAAAAAGCCGCAGCTCGCAAAAAATCCCGTTTAGCTAAGAAAGTCAACGCAGTAAAATAAGGCTGAACAGCAGGAAGGCTGACAACTCCGGTTGCCGGCCTTTTTTGTTGTATGCGGAGGGAGCGGGCTGACCGGGCGGGATTGCTGCGCAACCCTGGGTCAGCCCCTACGGAGTTCTATCAGACGATCCATATGGATGCCGTAGGGGCGGCTCAAAACTTTCGCCCCAGGCGAAATGTCGCCAGAGCCGCCCGCCATTGCCGGATGCCAGGTGGAAGGGCCCGGCCGAACATGATATAATAAAGTATTGAAATATTTCCGCCTGTTTTTCAGGCGTTGGCAGAAAGCGAGAAGATTCCATGGCAAAACGTGATCATATTCGAAATTTTTCCATCATCGCCCATATCGACCACGGCAAATCCACCCTGGCCGACCGGCTCATTGAAATGACCGGCACCCTGTCCAAGCGGGAAATGGAGGACCAGATCCTGGACTCCATGAGCCTGGAACGGGAACGGGGCATCACCATCAAGGACCAGGCGGTCCAGCTGGATTACAAGGCCAAGGACGGGAACGACTACATCCTGAACCTGATCGACACCCCGGGCCATGTGGACTTTACCTACGAAGTGTCCCGGGCCCTGGCGGCCTGTGAAGGGGCCCTGCTGGTCATCGACGCCACCCAGGGCATCGAGGCCCAGACCCTGGCCAATGTGTACCTGGCCATGGACCACGACCTGGAGATCATCCCGGTGATCAACAAGATCGACCTGCCCAGCGCCGATGTGCCCCGGGTGGAAAAGGAAATCGAGGACATCCTGGGCATCGACAAGAGCGAATGCGTCCTGTGCAGCGCCAAGACCGGCCTGGGGGTGGACCATGTGCTGGAAGCGGTGGTGAACCGGGTGCCGGCGCCCAAAGGGGACCCGGCGGCCCCTCTCCAGGCCCTGATCTTCGATTCCAAGTTCGACGCCTACAAAGGGGTTATGCTCTATGTGCGGGTGGTGAACGGCTGCCTGAAGAAGGGCATGTCCATCCGGCTCATGGCCACCGGCAAGGTCTATGACGTGACGGAAGTGGGGGTGTTCAAGCCCGCCATGGTCAACGTGCCGGAACTGGGAGAAGGCCAGGTGGGCTTTCTGGCGGCCGCCATCAAGACCGTGAAGGACGCCCGGGTGGGGGATACCATCACCGACAACAGCCAGCCGGCCAAAGAGCCCCTGCCGGGGTACCGGAAGGCCACCCCCATGGTGTACTGCGGCCTGTATCCCATCGAGAACTCTGAATACGACAATCTCCGGGACGCCCTGGAAAAACTCCAGCTCAACGACGCCTCCCTGACCTTCGAACCGGAAACTTCTTCCGCCCTGGGCTTCGGTTTCCGCTGCGGCTTCCTGGGCCTGCTCCACATGGATGTGATCAAGGAACGGCTGGAACGGGAATACGGCCTGAGCCTCATCACCACCGCTCCCAACGTTATCTACGAAGTGGTGAAGACCAACGGGGACATTGAAATGGTGGACAACCCCTCCCAGTTCCCCAATCCCACGGTAATCGAGCATGTGGAGGAACCCTTTGTGAACGCCACCATCATCGTGCCCAAGGATTTTGTGGGGCCGGTGATGGAACTGTCCCAGGAAAAGCGGGGAGAATACCAGAACATGACTTACCTGGACGAAACCCGGGTGATGATCCACTATGCCCTGCCCCTGTCGGAAATCATCTTCGACTATTTCGACCGGCTGAAAAGCGTATCCCGGGGCTATGCCTCCCTGGATTATGAACTGAGCGGCTACCGGCCTTCGGACATGGTGAAGGTGGATATCCTGCTGAACGGGGATCCGGTGGATGCCCTCAGCGCCATCGTCCATCGGGACCGGGCCCAGTACTGGGGCCGTGCCCTGGTGGAAAAGCTCCGGAAACTGATTCCCCGGCAGCTGTTCGAGATCCCCATCCAGGCGGCCATCGGCAGCAAGATCATTGCCCGGGAAAACGTCAGCGCCCTGCGGAAGGACGTGCTGGCCAAATGCTACGGGGGCGACATCACCCGGAAACGGAAACTGCTGGAAAAGCAGAAAGCCGGGAAGAAGCGCATGAAGCAGGTGGGCAGCGTGGAACTGCCCCAGGAAGCCTTCATGGCCATCCTGAAAATGGACGACAAGTAAGAGAGAAAGGAGGTGGACCCATGGTGACCCTGCAGAAATCCACCCAGGAACTGATCTGCCAGTCCCTGCGGAACCGGATCGCCTCCGGTGATCTGGAACCGGGGACGGAACTGAAGCAGGTGGAACTGGCCAGGACCTACGGCGTATCCCGGATGCCCATCCGGGAGGCCCTCCAGACCCTGCTGCTGGAAGGGCTGGTGACCCGGCTCAGCAACCGGCACATGGTGGTGGCGGAGGAGGCCCGGGAGTTGCTGGGGAACCGGAAAACGGGACAGGCCCCGGTGCCGGAAGCCCAGGAACCGCCGGCGTCCCCTGTTCCGGTGTACCGGGTAGCCGGGGACCTCCCGGTGAAAAACGTGGGGAAGATCCATCTCCTGCCGGCCCGGGAACAGGTGGCTTCCTATCTGCGGAAAGCCATCCTCCGCCGGGAGATCCCGGAAGGCAGTGTGCTGACCCTGGAAGAGACCGCCCGGCACATGGGGGTCTCCGCCACTCCGGTCCGGGAAGCCCTCCAGCTTCTGGCCAGCCAGGGACTGGTGAAGCTGCGGCCCAACAAGGGAGCGGTGGTGCTGGGAATGGATGAAAAGGCCATCCGGGACCATTTTGCCGTCCGGGAAATCCTGGAACGGGAAGCCGCCGCCCTGGCCGCCCGGCCCGGCAGTGACCTGACGGAAGTGGAACAGGTCTATGCCGGCATGGAAAAGTGCATGGAAGAGCACCGGTACGGGGACTACAAGCACTACAACGAAAGCTTCCATATGGCCCTGTGGGAGGCGGCGGACAATCCCAAACTGGCCCGGATTCTGGCCAGCCTGTGGAACGGGCTTTCCCTGGGGTTCCTGATGACGGAAACCGATTATGCCAAGATCTCCTTCTTTGAACACCGGCAGCTGATGGAAGCCCTCCGGGCCCATGATCCGGAAAAGGCCCGGAAGCTCATGGACGAACACATGGAACGGAGCATGGAAAACATCCTCACCAACTACCGGGAGCAGGTGGGGAAAAAGCTTTAGTCACGAGCCCCGAGTCGTGAGCCGCGGGCTTGTTGGAGCAGATACAATGTCCGGTTTTCTATTCCGTACGGTTTTCTCGTGTCATTATATAGAAAAAGAACAAACGATTTAAACGTCCAGGCTCGCGACCCGTGACTCGTGGCCCGTGACCGGGGGTGTGAATTCATTCACGCCCCCCCCCCCCGTTTTGTATTTATGATAAACAATCCAATTTGTAGTCAAAAATCAGATAATTCTTAAACCCCATTGACTCCTGATGCCAATGGGGGTATAGTATAACCAACAAATGGATATATTATCAAATATCAAAATTAATCCAAAGCGCGCAGGATTGATGAAACAAAGGAGGAGAAACCCATAATGTCACCCATTGCCATTACCCTGACCCTTCTGGTCTGTGTCATTATCCTGTTCGTCACCGAAAAACTTCCCCTGGCCGTCACGTCCATGCTGGCCCTGATGGTGCTGGTGCTCACCGGCGTGCTGAGTCCCAAGGATGCCTTTGCCGGCTTTGTGGACAACAACCTGATCCTGTTCGTGGCCATGTTCATCATCGGCGGTGCCTTTTTTGAAACGGGCATGGCCAACAAGGTGGGGGGCATCGTTACCCGGTTCGCCAGCTCCGAACGGCAGCTGATTGTGGCAGTGATGCTGGTCACCGGTATCATGAGCGGCTTCCTGTCCAACACGGGCACTGCCGCCATCCTGATCCCGGTGGTCATCGGCATCGCTTCCAAATCCGGCTTTGCCCGGTCCCGGCTGCTGCTGCCCCTGATCTTCGCCGCCGCCATGGGCGGTAACCTGTCCATCATCGGGGCTCCCGGGAACCTGCTGGGGAAAAGCGCCCTGGAAGCCATCGGCCAGGACATCAGCTTCTTTGAATACGGTTTCGTGGGCTTTCCCATCCTGCTGATCGGCACTGCCTTCTTCGCCACGGTAGGTTACCGGTTCCTGCCGGAACGGCAGGGGAAGACCGGGGAAAGCATCTACGACAAGACGCCGGATTTCTCCCAGGTCCCGGCCTGGAAACAAAAAGTTTCCCTGATCGTCATGGTGCTCACCATCATCGCCATGATCTTTGAAAAACAGATCGGCATCAAATTCTACCTGTCCGGCTGCATCGGTGCCCTTGTGCTGGTCACCCTGGGTGTCATCAGTGAAAAACAGGCGTACCAGTCCATCGACCTCCAGACCCTGTTCGTGTACGGTGGCACCCTGGCCCTGGCCAAGGCTCTGGCCAAAACCGGCGCCGGCAAGGCGGTGGCCGACGGGGTGATCGGTCTCCTGGGATCCAACGCTTCCCCGCTGCTGCTTTTGGCGGTGATTCTGCTGCTCAGCTGCGTCATGACCAACTTCATGAGCAACTTCGGTACGGCGGCCCTGCTGATCCCCATTTCCGTGAATATTTCCGAAGCCATGGGGGCGGACCCCAAGGCGGTGATCGTAGCCACGGTCATCGGCGCTTCCCTGGCTTTTGCCACCCCCATTGGCATGCCTGCCAACATGATGGTGTTCGCCCCCGGGGGATACACATTCAACGATTACGTGAAGGCCGGCATTCCCATGGTGATCATCGGCTACATCGTCTCTCTCATCCTGCTGCCCATCCTGTTCCCTTTCTATCCCTGATGGAACCGGAACCTGTACATAAAAAATTCCTGTGTGTTCAAGTATAAGGAGGAAATGAAAATGTCCAAAGAAGCCCAAGTGAAACAAATGACCGACATCATGGCCAAGTTCGTGGGATACACCGCCAAGGTGCTGCCCGATGACGTGGCCGCCAAACTGAAGGAACTGGCCGAAAAGGAAACCGTGCCCATTGCCAAGCTGCTGTATGAAACCTATGCCAAAAACCAGAAGCTGGCCAAGGAACTGAACCGTCCTTCCTGCCAGGATACCGGGGTGCTCCAGTATTTCGTGAAATGCGGCACCAACTTCCCCCTGATCGGGGAACTGGAAGGGCTGCTGAAGGAAGCCACCGTCCAGGCCACCTTCGCCACTCCCCTGCGCCACAACAGCGTGGAAACCTTCGATGAATACAACACCGGCAAGAACGTGGGGAAAGGCACTCCCACCGTGTTCTGGGAAATCGTACCGGATTCCGATACCTGCGAAATCGACACCTATATGGCCGGGGGCGGCTGCACCCTGCCGGGCCATGCCATGGTGCTGATGCCCGGGGAAGGGTATGAAGGGGTCACCAAATTCGTCCTGGAACGGATGTACACCTATGGACCCAACGCCTGCCCGCCCTTCCTGGTGGGGGTAGGGGTGGCCACCTCCGTGGAAACCGCCGCCGTACTCTCCAAAAAAGCTCTGATGCGTCCCCTGGGGACCCACAATCCCAATCCCCGGGCTGCGGAAATGGAAAAACTCCTGGAAGAAGGCATCAACAAGATCGGTCTGGGGCCCCAGGGCATGACCGGCAGTGCTTCCGTCCTGGGCGTCCACATCGAGAACACCGCCCGTCATCCGTCCGCCATCGGGGTGGCTGTGAACATCGGCTGCTGGAACCACCGCCGGGGCCACATCATTTTCGACAAAGACCTGCATTACACCATCACTTCTCATAAGGGGGCTGAATTATAATGGCTAACAAAGTTGTGCTGCATACACCCATTAAATCCGAAGACATCGAGAACCTGAAAATCGGGGATATCGTCTATCTGACCGGCAAGATCACCACCTGCCGGGACGTGGCTCACCGCCGTCTCATCGAAGAAGGCCGGAAGCTGCCGGTGGACCTGGAAGGGGGCGCCATTTTCCACGCAGGCCCCATCGTCCGTCCCATCGAAGGAAAGGAAAACGCCTATGAAATGGTTTCCATCGGACCCACCACGTCCATGCGGATGGAAAAATTCGAAAAGGATTTCATTCCCCAGACCGGCGTAAAGCTGATCGTGGGCAAGGGCGGCATGGGCCAGGATACCATGGATGCCTGCCAGAAATACAAGACCATCTTCTGCGTGTTCCCTGCCGGCTGTGCAGTGGTTTCCGCGGTGCATTTCAAGAAGATCATCGATGCCCAGTGGAAGGATCTGGGGATGCCGGAAACCCTGTGGACCAGCGAAGTGGAAGAACTGGGGCCCCTGATCGTGGCCGTGGACACCAAAGGCGGCAACCTGTTCGAAGAAAACAAGAAGACCTACAAGAAACGGGCCGAAGAAGTATACGAGGAAATCATCCCCAACGTCCGGTTCATTAAATAAGCAACAAAAAAGGAGCTGCTGCACGTGCAACAGCTCCTTTTTTATGGTATCCTTATTCTTACAATGTGTGAAAAGGGGAATACTATGGATCGCATGAAAGGAAATCTGCTGCTGCTGCTGACGGCCCTGATCTGGGGCAGCGCTTTTGTGGCCCAGAGCGTGGGCATGGATTATGTGGGGCCCTTTACCTTCAACGCGGCCCGGAACCTTCTGGCCACCGGGGTGCTGGTACCGGTGGTGCTGGCCTTCGGGGGCGTCCGCCAGGGGAGTCTGTGGCAGCGACTGCGGCCCGATGCCGTGACGGTGAAGGCGGGGCTGTGCTGCGGGGTCATCATGGGGGTGGCCAGCAACCTCCAGCAGGTGGGAATCGCCCAGACCACCGCCGGGAAGGCCGGGTTCATCACCGCCCTGTACATCATCATGGTGCCCATCCTGGGCCGGTTCCTGGGGCGGACGGTGCGGAAGATCCTGCTTTTGTGCGTGCCCATGGCTCTGGTGGGATTCTATCTGCTCTGCGTCACCGGGGATTTCACCATTTCCTTCGGGGATTTCCTGGTGTTCCTGTGTGCGGTGTTCTTTGCCCTCCACATCCTGTGTGTGGACCATTTCCTGCTGCAGGGGGCCAGCGGGGTGCGGGTGGCTTGGATCCAGTTCGCCATGACCTTCCTGGTGTCCCTCCTGGGAGCCCTGGTGTGGGAAACCCTGCCCGCTGCCGGATTGGGCCCTGCCCTGTGGGCGGCCCGGTGGCCCCTGCTGTATACGGCGGGGCTCTCCAGCGGGGTGGCCTATACCCTCCAGATCGTGGGGCAGAAGTACACCGACCCCACCACCGCCACCCTGATCATGAGCCTGGAATCGGTGTTTGCGGTGCTGGCCGGGTGGCTGTTCCTGGGAGAAGTGATGACCCTGCGGGAAATCATCGGTTGCGGGCTGGTGTTTGCCGCCGTGCTGCTGGCGCAGCGGTAGGGAATGGGCTCTTGAAATTTCTGTCAAATTTGGGTATAATAAAAGAGATTTCTTATACCTTAAATCTTAACGTTGGGAGATGTGCAAAATCGCATGAATAGAGTCGTACTCACTGCCGTGCTTTTTTCTTCGCTGACGGTTTCCGTTTCTGCTTCTGCTGCCGGAATGGCGCGCCGTGCCGTACCCTTTAACTATGGCACCCGTACGTCTTCTGCGGCTTCCGTAAAAAGCGCCGGGTACCGGGTTTCCACCCTGCAGAACCGGGGAAAAGCCCTGTCTTATACCCCCATTTCCACCAAAAAGGCCTATGCCTGGCGGCGGGATTTCGGCAAGAGCAACCTGCGGAAGTGGAGCAGCACCGAAGGGATGGATACGCCCTGGCGGAGCAACAGCACCACGGATACGGCCCATTTCAAAGCCTCCACGGTGGCCTTCCTGGACCACCTGAATGACCTGGCCCGGAGAAACGGGGTCACCTTCGTGATCACTGGCGGGGCAGAGCGGGGGTATCATGCGTCCGGCACCTATTCCCACGAAAACGGCTATAAAGTGGACATTTCCGATGAGGGAGCCATGTGGGGGTCCAAACCCTTCAAGGTGCTCCATCTGGCCCTGGCGCCCTTCAAGCACCAGATCACCCACGAGCTGGACAATGCCCATTATGACATTACCATTTATCCCTACAATTACCGGGGACGGTATTCCTGGGGGTATAAATACTGAGAAATAAAGGAGCTGCTGCATAAGCAGCTCCTCTTTTATGAAAGGAACCCATTATGACCCAATGTACTCTTTGTCCCCATGAATGTAGGGTGGACCGGCCGGAAACCGCCGGGGCCCCGGGCACCCTGGGGTGGTGCCGGATGCCCTGGCGGCCCCGGGCGGCCCGGGCGGCTCTCCATCTGTGGGAGGAACCCTGCATCAGCGGCACTTCCGGGGGCAGCGGCACCGTGTTCTTTTCCGGCTGCACTCTCCAGTGCGTGTTCTGCCAGAACAGCGAGATCAGCAGCGGAGGAAAGGGCTGGGAAGTGACCGCTGATGATCTGCGCCGGATCTACCGGGACCTGATCGCCCGGGGGGCCCACAACATCAACCTGGTGACGCCCACCCATTTCCTGCCCACCATCCTGGAATCCCTGGAGCCCAAACTGCCGGTGCCGGTGGTGTACAACTGCGGGGGCTACGAAAAGGTGGAGACCCTCCGGCAGCTGGAAGGGAAGGTCCAGATCTACCTGCCGGACCTGAAATACGTCAGCGAAGAAGCTGCCTGGCGGTACAGCCACGCCCGGAATTATTTTGCCGTGTCCACCGCCGCCATCCGGGAAATGTTCCGGCAGACCGGTCCCTACGAAATGGATGAAACAACCGGCCTGCTGAAAAAAGGGGTGATCATCCGGCACATGATCCTGCCGGGCATGACGGAGGACAGCAAGCGGATCATCGACTGGGTGGCGGAGAATTTCGCCCCCGGCCAGGTGCTGTTCAGCCTGATGCGCCAGTATGTGCCCTGCGGGCAGGCCAAAGAGGGAAAGTATCCGGAAATCGGCCGACCCCTGGCAGAAGAGGAGTACCAGGAAGTGGAAGACTACCTGTTCCAGAGCCCCATCGAGGATGGCTTCGTCCAGGAGGCCGGTTCCGCCGACAGCCAGTTCATCCCGCCCTTCGATGGGACGGGAATAAAAAAGGTCTGACAGTTGACCGTGGACGGCTGACAATGCTATAATGAAACCGACAGATCATGTGACTGACGGAAGTGGGTTTACCCACAGGGAGCATGGTCGTAGAACGCCGACCGTCTGGGCACCTGCTGTGGCCCGGGGTCGGTTTTTCTTTTGACCCTAAGGAGGAATCTTTCATGAAAGAACTGAAACTGAAGTATGGCTGCAATCCCAACCAGATCCCGGCCCGGATCTTTATGGAGAGCGGGGCGGACCTGCCCATTACGGTGCTCAACGGCAGACCCGGATACATCAACTTCCTGGATGCCTTCAACAGCTGGCAGCTGGTGCGGGAACTCCGGAGAGCCACCGGACTGCCGGCTGCCGCTTCCTTCAAGCATGTAAGCCCGGCCGGGGCTGCCGTGGGCCTGCCTCTGACGGATACCCTGAAGAAGATCTACAGTGTGGAAGGCATGGAACTGTCTCCGCTGGCCTGCGCCTATGCCCGGGCCCGGGGTGCGGACCGGATGAGCTCCTTCGGGGATTTCGTGGCCCTGTCCGACGTGTGCGACAAAGCCACGGCCCTGGTGCTCCAGCATGAAGTTTCCGACGGGGTCATTGCTCCCGGGTATGAACCGGAAGCCCTGGAAATCCTGTCCGCCAAGAAAAAGGGCAAATACAATGTGATCCAGATCGACCCGGCCTACGAACCGGAAGAACTGGAAACCAAGCAGGTATTCGGCATCACCTTCGAACAGAAACGGAACAACGACCACATTACGGAAGAACTGCTCCAGAACCGTCCCACGAAGAACAAGGAAATCCCGGAAAATGCCCGGCGGGATCTGCTGATCGCCATGATCACCCTGAAATACACCCAGTCCAACTCCGTGTGCTATGTGAAGGACGGCCAGACCATCGGTGTGGGCGCCGGCCAGCAGTCCCGGATCCACTGCACCCGTCTGGCCGGGGACAAGGCGGACAAATGGTGGCTGCGCCAGTGCCCCAAGGTGCTGAACCTGCCCTTCAAGGCGGATATCCGGAAACCGGACCGGGACAACACCATCGATGTGTACACCTCCGACGACTGGGAAGATGTGCTGGCGGACGGCGTATGGGAAAACTTCTTCACGGAAAAACCGGAACCCATGACCCGGGAAGAACGGAAAGCCTGGATCGCCAAAAACACCGGCGTAGCCCTGGGATCCGATGCCTTCTTCCCCTTCGGGGACAACATTGAACGGGCCCACCGGAGCGGGGTGGAATACATTGCCCAGACCGGCGGCAGCATCCGGGACGACAATGTGATCGAAACCTGCGACAAATACAACATCGCCATGGCCATGACCGGCGTACGGCTGTTCCATCATTGATGGAAAGGGAGCCTGGTCGCGACTCGCGACCGGAGGGGTGAATCTTTTCACCCCTCCATATTTTTTAAACATTTTTCCCAAAACTTGTTGACAGCCGTTATAAAACACTCTATAATAAGCACCATCAAGTTCAAAAATGTAATCAACAATGACTGTGAAGGAAAGAAGATCAGAAAATGGGTTCACAGAGAGTCGACAGCTGCTGGGAGTCGATAATCCGTTTCTGAATGATAACTGGTTCCAGAGTCGTCCGGGTGACAGGTAGTCCGGAACGGGAGGTCCCGTTACAGACCTTAGCCTTATACCCTTTCGGTAAGAGGTGAAAGGGCCGGCCTTTTGGCTGGCTGAATCAGGGTGGTACAGCGTGGAATTGTTTGCCTCGCCCCTAGAGCACAACAGGGGGCGGGGATTTTTTTATACCCGCCTCGCAAAAACAAGGAGGAATTCATGATGCATAAGCCCATTAAAAAGTACATTCCCTTCCAGGGAGTCAGCCTGCCGGACCGTACCTGGCCGGACAAGACCATTACCAAGCCCCCCGTCTGGTGCAGCGTAGACCTGCGGGACGGGAACCAGGCCCTGGTGACCCCCATGCAGCTGGAAGAAAAGCTGCTGCTGTTCACTACCCTGGTGAAGATCGGCTTCAAGGAAATCGAAGTGGGATTCCCCTCCGCTTCTGAAACGGAATATGAAATCCTCCGGACCCTGATTGAGGACAACTACATCCCCGATGACGTGACCATCCAGGTGCTGGTTCAGGCCCGTCCGGAACTGATCAAGAAGACCTTTGAAGCGGTGAAGGGTGCCAAGAACGTGATCATCCACTTCTACAATTCCACTTCCACCCTCCAGCGGAAAATCGTGTTCCGGAAGGACATGGAAGGGATCACCAAGATTGCCGTGGACGGGGCCAAACTGATCCGGGAACTGACGGAAAAAGAAATCGCCAAAAGCGGCATGAACATCCGGTACGAATATTCTCCCGAAAGCTTCACCGGCACGGAAACCGACTATGCAGTGGAAATCTGTGAAGCGGTGCTGGACACCCTGGGTGCCACCAAGGAAAAACCGGTGATCATCAACCTGCCTTCCACGGTGGAAATGTCCACCCCCAACACCTATGCGGACCAGATCGAATACTTCATCCGGAATCTGAAGGACCGGGACCGGGCCATCGTCAGCCTGCACCCCCACAATGACCGGGGTGAAGGGGTGGCCGCCACGGAACTGGCCCTGATGGCCGGAGCCGACCGGGTGGAAGGGACCCTGTTCGGCAACGGGGAACGGACCGGGAATGTGGACATCGTCACCCTGGCCCTCAATATGTACACCCACAACATCGATCCCCAGCTGGATTTCTCCCACATCAACCGGATCAAACGGATCTGCGAAAGCGTCACCAAGATGAAGGTGGAACCCCGCCATCCTTACGCCGGGGAACTGGTCTTCACCGCTTTCTCCGGGTCCCACCAGGATGCCATCCGGAAGGGCTTCAAGTACATGGCCGACACCAACAGCCGCTATTGGGAAGTGCCCTATCTGCCCATCAACCCGGCGGATATCCACCGGGAATATGAACCGGTGATCCGGATCAACAGCCAGTCCGGCAAGGGCGGCGCTGCCTTTGTGATGCAGCAGGCGGTGGGGTATTACCTGCCCAAGGAAATGCATCCGGAATTCGGCCATATGGTGAAGGAAGCCGCCGACGAATACGGGGACGAACTGTCCGCCAGCCAGATCGTGGAACTGTTCAACAAAAAGTATGTGGACTACCGGGGCAAGTATGAACTGGGGGCCCACAAGGTGTACGACAACCACGAAGGGGATGAGGACACCAGCACCATCTTCGAAGGGGATGTAAAGGCGAACGGCACGGAAATGCACGTGACCGGCAATGGGAACGGACCCATCGATGCCTTCTTCAATGCCCTGAACAAGATCGGGGTGGACGGGTTCGAGTTCATCAACTACCACGAACACGCCATCAGCCAGGGCTCCAATTCCAAGGCCATTTCCTACATCGAACTGAAGAAACCGGACGGAAAACACATCTTCGGTGTGGGCATCCATCCCAACATCAACACCGCCTCCCTCTTGGGCATTATCAATGCCATCAACCGGGCGATCGGACAGAAATAAAAAATACGGGGTACTGCACGTTTTGTGCAGTACCCCGTATTTTTGTCAGCGGTCATCTGTCAACGGCCGCTGGAAATCAATTTTGCAAATTGATTTTGAACAGCATAAACCGTAGGGGGCGCAGGCCCGGCGCCCCGCAAAACACATAGTCAACTGCTGCTTTGGCGGGCGGCCGGGCCTGCCACCCCTACGGGAACGATTTTTACAACACAATCTCCACCCGCTTCCCGATTTCCAGGGTTTCCGGGGTCACTTTGCAGTCACAGGCCAGGAGGGTGACCCCCTGGCTTCTGGCGTCCAGGAGGGCCTGGCCGAAATCCGGGTCGGTGCGCCAGTTGGGTTCGAAATGGTCCACGTTTTCCATCTGGATTACCAGGAACACCCAGGCTCCGTACCCTTCTTTGGCGGCCCGGATCAGTTCATGGAGGTGTTTGGCTCCCCGGGCGGTGGGGGCATCGGGAAAACGGACCACCCCGTCTTCTTCCAGGGTGACGCCCTTCACTTCCAGGAAGGATTTCCTGTCCCCCTGTTCCAGGTAGAAGTCGAACCGGGACTGGTCGTACCGGAATTCCGGCTGGATTCTGGTAAGGCCGGGGAGGCCTCCCTGTTCCAGCCATTCCTGGACCACCTTGTTGGGGGCCTGGGAATCCATATTGATGAGCCGGGGGCCTTTTTCCACCGCCACCAGGTCGTATCGGGTCTTCCGTTTGGGATTGTCACTGGCGGTGAGGTACACCCTGGCCCCTGGGACCAGCAGTTCCCGGCAGCGTCCGGTGTTCTTCACATGGCAGGTTTCTTCCTTACCATTGATTTCCACCTGGGCGATGAACCGGTTGGGCCGGGAACGGAAGGTACCGGAAGTGATGTTGGGGTAGTGCATGAAAAGTCAGGTCCTTTCCTCAGGGATTCACAGGGATGGAAGTGGTGGGGTGTTCAAAATCGAAGCGGGTGTTGTTGGAACCCTGGTGGTATTTGGTGCCTTCCTGGTAGGTGTAGACATATTTGCCGTTTTCGTTTTTTACCATGACCCCATACCAGTTGATGCCGTCCTGGGCCACCGAGGCATTTCCCCGGGTCCCTTTGGGATCGGCGGCTTCCCAAAGCCCTTCGAAGGAACCGTAATTACCGCCGAAGACTTTGACATGGCCCATGTCTGCGGCACCGTTGATGTACAGCCCGTGGGCTTTGCTGTTTTTCTGATCCTGGACATAAAGGGCGGCAAAACTGCCGTCGGGCACAATGATGGTGCCACTGTCGATGGCATCCTTCAGCATTTGGGCCAGCTGGTTGCCATACTCTCTGTCATGGGCCCGGGCGGCCTGTTTTTGCCGATCCTCGTCCACGGTGGCCAACAGGTTGTTGGCATTCCCGAACACAGCGTTGATTTTATCGGCCATGTTGCTCTGGTTGTAGATCAGGAAGCCGATGCCCACCACAATGGCCAGCATCAGGGCGTATTCGATGATATCCTGGCCCTTGGACCGCAGGGAGTGTTTTCTGTTGTGTTCCATGAGAATGCCTCCTTATATCTTCCAAAGAAGGTACCAGGCCTCTGGCGAAACCCCACCACCAGCCCTTGGCTGGTCCCCCGTCCCTTTCAGGAGACGGACAGCCCTTCGGACATTCAGCTCCTCACCACAGCTGCACCCGTTCCAGGTCGTCGGGGATCAGCAGATTCCCCTGGTAGTATTCCTTGCCTTCGGCGGTGTACAGTTCCTTCCGCTGGGCCAGGTGGGTGTCCTCGGTGTGGTAGAGGATCAGGTTGGGCACCTGGAGCCGGTCGCCGTTTTCGCAGGCTTCCCGCACGGTGGAATGGTGCTTTTCATAGGGCCGGAACCGGTCCCGTTCCCGGTACAGGCAGAAGGCTTCGTGGAGGAGCCACTGGCTGCCGGAAAGCCGGGTAAAATTGTGGTCGTTCATGGGTTCGTCGCCGCAGCAGCCCAGTTTGTGGCCGTTGCTTTCCAATACATAGCCGAACTGTTTGGCCTTGGTGGAATGGATGTCGAAAAAGGTCACGTCCCAGCCCCGGATCTTCCGGGTTTCCCCGTCTTCCACGGTGATGAAATGGAGCCGGGTATCCAGGAACTTCAGGTCCCCCGGGTCCAGCAGCAGCCGGGCGGTGGAACGGAGCAGGGTGATCACCTCATCGTGGCCGTAGATCCGGGCTTCTCCCACATAGGTGCCCCGTTTCATGGCCTTCACAATCATCCGGATCACCCAGAAGATCCCCAGCACATGGTCCATATGCCGGTGGGTGACGAAAATATCCTTGATTTTCTGCCAGGGCAGCCGGGCCCGCTTCAGCTGGCGCAGGATCCCGTTGCCCCCGCCCCCGTCCACCAGCAGGTAGCGTTCATTCTGGCGCAGCACATAGCAGGTGTTGTAGCACCGGGTGGAGATGGCATGGCCTGTGCCCAAAAATAAAATTTCCATACGATTGGTATCCTTCCTTGTTCTTCTCTTTAGTATACCGTATCTGAAACCGGGTGGGAAGGGGCAGAAACCAAAACTCTGTCCGTCCGCTGTCTATACGGACAAATATGATAAAAAGACAATAAACTTTCAATTAAGGTGCATATGATACAGAAAATGAAAGTAATAATAAGATAAAGTAAATTGTTGTTGCAAACAAGAAAATCCCGCTGTACTCTGATTCCATCAGAGAAAAGACGGTGCGCAGACTTTACGCTCTGATATCCAGCACAATATTCAGGAGGGGACTGATCATGGGCATTCCGGCAGAACTGGAACTGCTGAAGCACCCTGAACCGGGCCTACGACAACGCCATCCTGCTCCGGGGAAAAGCACATCCGCATCGCCGTGGGCCGGGACGTACGGGACTGTCCCATGAACAGCGGCATCTTCTACGGAAGTGCGGATCAGGAGATCCGGGTGAAGGTGTGGGAGAAAGAAATGAAACAGAAGGGGGTGTGAAAAAATGAGAAATCATTTTTTCACACCCCTCTTTTTCACATTTCCTCCAAAAAAGAATGTTCCTTTCCGTTCTGCTTGTATTTCAATACCGTGTCCAGGTTGATGTTTTCCAGGCTGTGGAAGATGTTGGCCGGGACCTGGGGATTCTTTTCCGCCAGGGCGGCGATCAGCTTCTTCACTTCCAGCCTCTTGGAATCGGTGGTCCCGTCGGTGTGGCAGGTGGAGCAGGTTTCCGTGAACTTGCAGGCGCACTGGATGAAATACAGGCCGTTTTCGTCCCGCCAGCTCTTGATGTCTTCTTCCCGGACGTAGTACAGGGGCCGGATCAGCTCCATCCCCGGGCAGCTGGTGCTTTTCAGCCGGGGGAGCATGGTGCGGATGGCGCCGGAATAGAGCATGCTCATGAGATTGGTCTCGATCACGTCGTCGAAATGGTGGCCCAGGGCGATCTTGTTGCAGCCCAGTTCCCGGGCCTTCCGGTACAGATACCCCCGGCGCATCTTGGCGCACAGGTAGCAGGGGGAATCCTCCACATGGAACACCGCTTCGAAGATTTCCGTGGAAAAGAAGGTGAGGGGCACCTGGAGTAGTTTGGCGTTTTCCTCGATGATCTTCCGGTTCATGGCATTGTACCCCGGATCCATGCACAGGAACACCAGGTCGAAGGGAATCTTGTTGTGGCGCTTCAGGTCCTGGAACAGCTTGGCCATGAGCATGGAATCCTTGCCTCCGGAAATGCACACGGCAATCTTGTCCCCGGGCTGGATCATGGCGTAATCACAGATGGCCTGGACGAATTTGCTGGAAATCCGCCGTTTGTATTTCCGGCGCAGGGAGGATTCGATCCGTTTCAGCCGCTGGGAATCTTCCGCCGCCAGGGCGTTTTCCCGTTCCAGCCGTTTCTGGAGCCACAGGGAGTAGCCCCCTGCCAGGGAAACGGCAGTGTATCCCTGGTCCCGGAGATTGGCGGCCAGGCCCAGGCTGATCTTCCCCCACATGCACACCAGGACGATGAGCCGGTCTTCCGGCAGGTCCACGCTGCCTTCCTGGAGCGCCAGGGGGTTCAGGTTCATGGCGCCGGGCACCGTGCCCCGGTCAAAGGCCGCCGGATCCCGGATGTCCGCCAGGAACCGCTGGTCCGGGGAGAGGCCCGCCAGTTCCTCCACGGTGATTTCAGTTTTGTCATCCCACTGGGAAAGATTCATGGTCATAGATTCAAAGCTTCCTTTATTGTAGATTGGTTTCCATTGTACCATGGTATAATGAACCTATCAACCAAAAGGGGTGACGGGTATGAAGAAACGGATTTGTCTTTGGCTGGGGCCCGGGCTGATGCTGCTGTGCCGGTGGCTGCTGGCTGACGGGTTCGGGGCATCCGGGGCCTGGGCCATCGGGGTGTCACTGTGGATGATCTTCTGGTGGATCACCCGGCCGGTGGGGCTTACGGTGACGGCCCTGCTGCCGGTGGTGGCCAATGCATTTCTCTCCCTGGCTCCCATGGACCGGGTGCTGGCCCAGTATGCCTCCAGCAGCATCGTGCTGCTTTTTGCCGCCACCCTGCTGACCCTGCCCTGGGAACCTATCGGCCTGGACCACCGGATCGCCCTCCGGTGCCTGGCCTTCATCGGACCCAGCATGAAAAGCCAGATTACCGTGTGGTTCCTGGCGTCGGTGCTGTTTTCCATCGTGCTGCCCAATGCGGTGGTGGTGGCCATCTTTACCCCCACGGCCCTGGCCATGGTGAAGGCGGCCGGGTACCGGGGCAGCGATCCGGCGGCAGCTCCCATCCTGTGCGCCATAGCTTTCGGTTCCGTGGTGGGGGGCGTGGGGACCCCGGTGGGAGGGGCCATGGACGTGATCGCCGCGGCTCTTTACCAGCAGGCCACCGGGGAGGAATTCCTGTTCACCCGCTGGTTCCTGGCCTTTCTGCCCTACCTGGCCCTGACCACCCTGGCCACCCTGGGGGTCCAGCTGGTCAGGAAAGAACCGGTGGAACAGCTCCAGGGGACCCGGGACTATTTTCTGGAAGAGTGCCGGCAGATGGGGCCCATGACCCGGGAAGAAAAAATCTGTCTGGGGCTGTTCGGACTGGCCCTGGCTGGATCCTTCCTGCGGCCGCTGTACGCCGGTCTGCTGCCCGGGCTGCTGCCGGCCTATCTTTACGGCAGCCTGGGGTTCCTGCTGTTTTTCCTCGATGGGAAGGACGGGAAGCCCCTCCTGACCTGGAAACAGGTCCAGGAGCACATGATCTGGGGGGTGCTGATCCTGTTCGCCGGGGGCCTGGCCATGGGGATCCTGCTGGAAGCCTCCGGAGCCAACGGGCAGCTGGCCCGGTGGGCCGGAAAACAGGCCCTGGCACCGGGACTGCCTCTGGCGGCGGGGATCGTGGGGCTGGCGGCCTTTCTGTCGGAAGTGTCCAGCATCACCATTTCCTCGGCTCTCACCATCCCCCTGGTGATCACCTATACCCACAGCGCCGGCCTGCCGCTCCTGCCCTGGTGGATGACGGCGGTGATGGGGTTCAACGGGGCCTTCCTGCTGCCCACCGGCATCCGGGCCATCCCCTGCGGCGCCGGCCTGGCTCCGGCCACCCTGTTCCGCCGAGGCCTGCCCCTGTGCCTGGTGCGGGTCCTGTGTGCGGTGGTGATGGGGTGGCTTGCGGGCTGAGTCGGTAAGCCCTCCCTGTTGCCCCTGCCCCGGCCCCATGGTATACTGATAAGAATGAACCAAAGGAGGTTGGCTGTTTTGTCCATGACGGAGGAGAAGAAGAAAAAATCCCGGTTCCGGTCCAGACTCACCTTCCTGCTGCTCACCCTGGCGGTGATCCTGGGGGTGGTGGGCTACACCTACCGGACGGATATCGAAATGCACATCGTCCACCTGAAGCCCCAGCCGGTGCGCCAGGTGGAACTGGGGAAAATGGGGCTCCAGCTCCAGCGCTTCAACACCCCGGAGATCACCAGCTACGACGTGGACAAGATTCTCAGCTTCGTGATCCGGGATGACAGATTCTACATCGCCCTCCGGAGCCAGGACGGGGACAGCACCGCGGTCCAGGCCTACCAGCGGAAAGAGGGGAGCCTGTTCCCCCTGCGGAGCTTCGGGAAGAAAGGGACCTGCACCATCCCGGAAAAAATGGTCCTCAGTGTGGACCTGGCCGGCAACGGGGATATCGTCTATGTGAAGAAGGGCATCCACACCCTCCGGGACGGGAACGACATCATCAGCCTGAAGGGGAACACCACCGCCACCCGGGTGGCCTTCCTGCCGGGGTATGAACAGGCCTACCTGTACGGCAACGACAACTTTACCCTGGCGGATTACCGGGACGGGGCCTTTGAGAAGAACCATCCCGCCTTCCTCCACAACCGGGCCAAACCCTTTGCCGGAGGCCTGACCCAGGTGCGGATCACCGGGGACGGCACCATTTACGGGGGCGGGCGGATCAAGCCCAACGGCCTCAACATGGTGGAGGCTTTCAACAGCAAAGGGAAGGCTCTCCGGAGCTTCGGCAGTCCCATCCAGACCGACAAGGATTCCATCTACAATCTGATCGACATGGCGGTGCTGGACCATTACCTGGTGGTCATCGACGGGTTCACCCTGAAGTTCTGGACCCGGGAGGGCCAGTACCTGGGGAACCTGAACAGCTCCAGGGTGCTGGGGGACAACCTGAACTGCGCCAAACTGGCCCCCATCGACGGGAACACCCTGGGGATCCTGGCCTTCGTCCGGAACGCCCAGACCAAGCTGGTGGAGATCCGGATCTTCGCCCTGACGTTCCCCCGGTGAGCCGGCAGCCCATCGGGCTGCGTTTTTCTTCAAAAGCCTCGGCCCATGGCAGAGGGGATCCATCAGCCATTGACCATTGACCATTGACGGGGGCTGCTGCATGTGCAGCAGCCTCCTTTTACCGAAAGGAGCAGCCATGTCCAACATCCTGCACTGCCTCCAGCTGGGGGAAACCATGAGGGACCGGTTCCTGGAACAGGCCCGGGCCCTGCCGTACGGTTCGGCACTGTTTGTGGTGCCCAACCGGTATTTTTTGCAGAAAGTCCGGGAAACCGGCGCCGTCCGGGCGGTGATCATGGACTCCCTGCCCGGGGAGATCCTCCGGTGGAACCGGGCGGAAGGGGAGTTCCGCCGGATCACCCGTCCCGCCCAGAAAAAAATTCTGGAAGACACCCTGGAGAAACTGAAAGACCAGCTGTCTTATTTTTCCGCCCTGGTGGGGAAGGACGGATTCCGGGACAGCCTGCTGGGGCTGTTCGACGAATTTTCCCGGAACGGCCTGGACCCGGATACCTATCAGCGGATCCTGATGAACTGGAACCGGGAAGGGGCACTCCGGAACAAAGACATGGACCTGGCCAAACTGTACCTGGTGTACAGCACCCTGGTCAGCGGTCAGAAACTGGAAGATCTGTCCCAATCCTACGCCCGGGCGGCGAAGGTGCTGGAGGAGGGGGGCTCCGTGCCCTGGCAGCAGTGCTTCTTCAGTGAATTCTACCAGCTGGACCCGGTCCAGCTCCGGCTGCTGAAAGCCCTGGGCCGGTGCTGCCCGGTGGAAATGGGCCTGTTCTATGATCCCAAACGGCCGGAACTGAGCCAGGTGACGGAAAAAATCTACGGGGACCTGCTGGGGGACGGGTTCCAGCCGGTGCCGGAAGAACCGGTGAAGGACAAACCGGAGGATCTGGCCGCCCTGGCCCGGGAATGGAAGCCCGGGGCCAAGTGCGGCCTGGCTGCGGACCACATCCATCTGGGAGAAGGGGCCAGCCAGGAACAGGAGATCCGCCTGGCGCTCACCTCCATCAAGGAACGGCTCCAGGACGGAGTGCAGCCGGAAGAGATCCTGGTGCTGGTCCGGAAACTCCAGGATTACCAGGGCCTGGTCCGGTCCTTTGCCCAGTACGGCATCCCCTGCCGGCTGCCCCTGCCGGCGGACCTGAAAAGCCAGCCCCTGCCGGATTTTCTCACCAAACTGCTGGCGGCGGCCGGGGAAAAATGGGACCTGTCCCTGTGGCAGGCCCTGTTCCGCTGTCCCCTGATGGAGCTGCTGTTCCAGACGGACCGGGAAAATCTGGACTTCCTCTATACCCAGGCGTATTTCTCCAGTGCCGGGGCTTTTCTGGCCCATGTCCGCCGGAAGGAACTGGTTTCTGCCGGGTTCTGGGACCTGGTGGATTTCCTCCAGCAGGACCATACCCCCGAAGCCTGGCGGGACGGACTGACGGAATGGCTGGACCGGTGGCAGCTGGCCCGGACCTGGGGACAGCTCCACAAAGAAGGGAAAGTGGATCTGGACCAGGTGAAGCTCCTGGCCGGCACCGAAGACTTCGTCCGGAAGACCCTGGACAGCCTGGTGAAGACCTGGGAGCAGTGCGGAGAAGAAAAATCCGCCCTGGGCCTGGACAAGATCCGGACCTTCTGGAAGGACAGCCTGGCCCAGGCCTCCCTGCCCCTGACTCCGGGAGAACCCCGGGGGATCCCGGTGCGGGAAGCCGGGGAGATCCAGGGGGCGGCCTTTCCCTATGTGTACATCCTGGGGGTGCGGGAAGGGATGTTCCCGGCGGTGAAGCGGGAAAGCTGGCTGTACAGCGACCAGGAACGGGCGGAACTGAACGCCCTGGGGCTGGAGCTGAGCCTGACTGCCCGGGCCCTGGACACGGACCGGTACTTTTTCGGGTCCGCCGCAGCTCTGGCCTCTCGGGAGCTCCATCTCAGCTGGTACAGTGATGAGGAAGGGGGGGCCAGCCCCTACATCACCGGGCTGGAACATTTCTATGCCCCGGACAGCCTGCCGGTGACCGTGTATGAAGCCGATCCGGACCGGTGCGCCAGTCCGGCCCTTTTGACCAATTGCCTGGCGGAACAGGAATGGCTGGGGCCCCGGGAAAAAGAAACCCTGCTGGCCGCCGTGGGAACGGACTTTCCAGATCGGACCCAATCTGCCCGCCGGCGCTGGGAAGAACCGGACAGTCCCTGGAACGGCACGGTGCCCGGGGTGGTGAAGAAGCCCCTCCATCTGTCCGCTTCCAGCCTGGACGCCTTTTTGCAGTGTCCCTTTGCCGCCCTGGTAAGCCGGGTGTGGAAGCTGGTCCCCTGGGAGGAACAGGAGCCCTGGCCGGCACCGGATGTGGTGGGGAACCTGCTCCACCAGACCCTGGCCGCTTTCCTGGGGAACCATCTCCAGACCGGACTGGAAGCAAAGGATCGGGAAACCCTGGAGCAGGAACTGGAACAGGTCTATCAGGGCATCTTCGACCGGTTCCATCAGGAAGGGAAGATCCCGGACAGCCCCCTTCTGGACCATATCCGGGAACGGTACGGGAAAGAGCTCCGGACCTGGCTCCGGGGGGAACTGGATTATGAAGCCCGGGATCAGCTGGGCCTGAAGCCCTGGAAGGTGGAATGGAGCTTCGGTCGGGAGCACAGTCCCTGGCCGGCCCTTACCCGGACCGTGGACGTAGAGAAAGTGTGGTTTTCCGGCCAGATCGACCGGATCGACAGCAACGGAAAAACCTGGTCCCTGCTGGATTACAAAACCGGACAGCCCCCCACCGGCCAGGACATCCTCCAGGGCCGGGCGGTGCAGCTGCCCCTGTATCTGGAGGCTCTGGCGGTCCTGGGAGAAGTGGATCCGGAAGCCATCCTGGGGGGCGGCTATGTGCAGCTCTGTTCCGGGGAACGGAAAGGGGGCATCTGGGACAAGGCGGTGAAGGATGCCTTCCCCTGGATGCAGAAGGCCCGTCCTCCGGAAAAAAAGCAGGCCCTGGAAGCCGCCCAACAGGCGATGGATCAGGCAGTCCGGGAGATCCGGGAAGGGAAGTTCCCGGCCCGTCCCTCCGGAACCTGTCCCGGCTGGTGTCCGGCCCGGGACCTGTGCCGGATCGGGGAGAATCCCCACAGGACAGAAACAGTGAAGGAAGAGGAGTGATACCATGGCCAGTTTTACCCCACAGCAGCAGGAAGCCATCTCCACCCTGGACCGGAACGTGTCGGTATCCGCCGGCGCCGGTTCCGGCAAGACCCGGGTGCTGGTGGAACGGTTCCTGAAGATCCTCCAGGAGCGGAAGGCCACCGCCCAGGAAATCCTGGCCATCACCTTTACCCGGAAAGCCGCCCGGGAAATGCGGGAACGGGTCCAGAAAGGGATCCTGGACCGACTGGGAGCGGCCGCCGAGCCGGAAGAAAAAGCCTACTGGCAGGAGCAGCTCCAGCTGGCGGACCGGGCGCCCATCACCACCATCGACAGCTTCTGTTCCCAGGTGCTCCGGGAAAACCCGGTGGAGGCCGGGCTGGACCCCAATTTCGCCGTGAAGGAAGAATACCAGATCCGGGCCTTCCGGGAAGAGACCGCCCAGGCCTTTGTCCAGAAGGAAATCCAGCAGCAGGACGGGGACCTGGCCGCCTTGCTGGACCTATATCCGGCGGACCGGCTGGCCAGGATCCTGGTGGCCCTCATCGATGACTTGCCGGAGATCCTGGCCCTGCCCGGAGGCCTGGCCGCCCCCTATGAAGTCAGCCTGGGAGGAGAAGAAGCGGGGAAAATCGAAGCAGAAGGGGCCCTGGATGCCCTGCTGGAGAGCCGGGACCTGGCAGGCCCCAAAAGCCGGGCGAAACTGGATGCCCTGGCAGACCAGCGGGAAGCCATCCACCAGTGGATCGCCGCCGGGGAGTATAGTAAGTCCTCCGCTGCCCTGAAGCCTGTTTCCGCCACCGGGAAGATCAAAGACCTGGTGAAGGAATCCAAAGAGGCCCTGGCCCGGCTGGAAACCCTCTCTTTGGACGGGGCGGGGGCGGAGCAGGCCCGGCACTGGGAGAATCTGCTGGGCCGGTTCCGCCAGGCCCTGCTGGATGCCGCCGAAAGCCGGGAAATCTACAGCTTCGGCTATCTCTCCGGACGGGCGGTGGAGCTGCTGGAAAAGCGGCCCAATGTGCTCTTCCGGTACAAAAGCCGGTTCCGGTACCTGATGGTGGACGAATTCCAGGACACCAACGAAGAACAGAAAAGACTGGTGTACCTGCTCAGCGGGGGCAGCAGCCGGAGCCTCCAGGGACGGAACCTGTTTGTGGTGGGGGATGCCAAGCAGTCCATCTACCGGTTCCGGGGAGCGGATGTAAGCGTGTTCCGGCAGGTACGGGACGCCATCGGTGAGACCGGCGGGGACAACATCGTCATGGACGACAACTTCCGGTCCGCTCCGGAAATCATCGAAGCCTGCAACACCCTGTTCGACGATCTGCTGGGCACCGACAGCCGGTCCGACGTGACCGCCCAGCCCCTCCATCCCCACCAGCCCTCTTCCCGGAAGCCTGTGTTCGCGGTGCTGAAGAAGGGAGAGTGCACCCTGGAGGAATGCCAGCAGGCGGAAGGACGGTACGTGGCCCAGGCCATCCGGCAGCTCCGGGAAGACACCGGGCTCCCCTACGGCCAGATGGCCATCCTGCTGCCGGCCATCCATCTGTCCCGGCAGTATGAGGAAGCCCTGACCGCCCTGGGCATCAAAAGCCAGGTCAGCGACGGCAAGGGATTCTACGAACGGCAGGAGGTGGTGGACTGGATCAGCCTGCTGACCTTCCTGCTGAACCCCCGGAAGGACTGGGCCCTGGCCGGGTTCCTCCGGTCCCCCTACGCCGGGATCAGCGACCGGCAGCTGACGGACCTGCTGAAGCCCTGGCCGGAACTGAGCCTGTGGGAAAGCCTCCGGCAGAGCCTGGAAGAACCCTTCGTGACCCTCTCCCGGAAGCTGGAAGCCCTGCACCGGACGGCCCTGTTCCAGTCCCTGCCGGAACTGATGGATGCCTTCCAGGAAGCCTTTGCGGTGGAACCCACCCTGCTGGCCCAGCGGGGAGGACGGGAGAAACTGGCCAACTTCCGGAAGCTCCGGGCCCTGGGGGTGAAGGGAGCCATGGAAGAGGGGGATACGGCCCGGGATTTCCTGGACCGGCTGAACCTGATGCGCCGGCTCTCCGCCCGGGAAAGCGCCGCCAACCAGGAAGCGGATCCGGAAGCGGTGCAGATCATGACCATCCACAAATCCAAGGGGCTGGAATTTCCGGCGGTTTTCCTGCCGGATCTGTCCAAAAAGAATCACAACGATACCCTGGGGATCCAGTTCCTGCCCGGCCAGGGATTCGGGGTCAGGGTGCCCGATGCCCAGGGGAATCTGCTGGAAACCTCCGTGTACACCCGGCTGAAAGGGGAAAAAGCACGGCTGGAACGGGCGGAGAAACAGCGGCAGCTGTATGTGGCCATGACCCGGGCGGAAAAATACCTGTACCTGATCAATGTGGATGAAAGCAAAGAAGGAAGCAGGCCCCCGGATCCGGACAAGGAAAAATGGGGCCAGTCCCTCCAGCGGGTCTTTGCGCCGGAAGGGCCCCACGGGGACCAGATGGACTGGGAAGAACTGGATGTGGCGGAGATCCTGGAGAACCAGGAGACCGGACAGCCGGGAGCCGGGGAGGCTTTTGTGCTGGATCCTGCGGTGTATGACCGGGTCCGGCCGGTGACCGTGCCCCGGGACCTGGAACTGTCTGCCAGCGCCCTGCTGGAATACGATACCTGTCCCCGGAGCTTCTACTACCATTATTTCCGCCACATGCCCGGAATCGATCCGGAAACGGTGGGAGAAGGGTCCCACCGGATCTCTGCCATCGATCTGGGGACCTATGTGCACCGGGTGCTGGAACTGCTCCAGGAAGAGCCGGAAGAAGAGGCCCTGGCCGAAGCCCTGGAAGTGCTGGACCGGACCGGGGCGGAGAAGAAGGTGTTCGCCCGGGAAGGACGGAAACTGGTGGAACAGTACTGTGCCAGCCCCCTGTACCAGGAACTGAAGGACCTGCCCGCCCAGGCGGAACGGGATTTCGCCCTGCCCCTGTTCCAACTGGAGCAGGGACGGGCGGTGTTCCAGGGAAGTGTGGACAGACTGGTGACCCTGCCGGACGGCCGGCTGGGGATCGTGGATTACAAAACCGGCCATCCGCCGGCGGATGGGGAGGAAAAGCAGGGATATACCCGGCAGCTGACCATCTATGCCCTGGCGGCGGAAATCCTGTATCCGGGGCAGAAAGTGGCCTGGGCCCGGCTCCATTTCCTCCAGGACTGCTCCTCCTGGGAACTGAAGGACCGGGAGCAGGAAGAGGAAAAGCTGAAGGCCCTGGTGGAAAACCTCCTCATCTGGGACAAAGAAGAACAGTTCCCCGCCAGGAAGGAAGGATGCCAGTGGTGTCCGTACCGGTATTTCTGTCCGGAGGGGACAGGAGAGCCGCCGGCAGTTGACCGCTGACCGTTGACAGGGGTGTTGCCCATGCAACACCCCTCTTTTAAAATCCTTTAATTTTCTGTCGATTCATGGTAAAATGACCGTTGTAGTATGTTCGAAGGAGGCTTTCTGTGGCTGTACGGGGAATTTTATTTGATTTTGACGGGACGCTGGCCAACACCACGCCCCTGATCCTGGCCACTTTCCATCAGACCCTGGACCATTTCGTCCCGGAACGGAAGGTGGAGGACCAGGCCATCATCAACACCTTCGGCCTTCCCCTGCGGGAGGGCCTGGCAGGGCTGGCCGGCTGCACCGACCCGGCGGAACTGGACCGGATGACGGCCTATTACCGCCAGTACAACACCGCCTGGCATGATGAAATGATCCGCCCCTTTCCCGGGGTGAAGGAAGGGCTCACCGCCCTGCGCCGGGCCGGGGTTCCCATGGCCATCGTCACCAGCAAGTTCAAGGCCAGCTGCCAGCGGGGACTCCGGTGCCTGGGGCTGGAGGACTGCATCGACGGCATCATCGGATGCCAGGAGTGCACCGCCCACAAACCGGATCCGGAACCCATGGAAAAGGGCCTGGAGCTGCTGGGGCTCCGGGGGGAGGAATGCCTCTGTGTGGGAGACAGCCCCTATGACCTGGTCAGCGGCAAAAAAGCCGGCTGCCGGACGGTGAAAGTGGGCTGGACCTCCTTCTCCCAGGATTTCTTCGACCGGTTCATCCGGCCCGACCATACCATCGGCACCCTGAAAGACCTGCTTTCCTTCGTGGAACCATCAAAACCAGAGAGGTGATTGCATTGCGCAAAATCGGGATCATCGGCGGCACCGGGGTGGAGGACGCCTCCGCCTTCGGGAAGCTGGCTCCTCTTACGGTGGAAACGCCCTTCGGCCAGGCCCGCTGCCTGAAGGGGACCGCCGCCGGCCATGAGATCTATTTCCTGGCCCGGCACGGCCTGGACCACAGCGTCCCGCCCCACAAGATCAATTACCGGGCCAACATCTTTGCCCTGAAAAAACTGGGGGTCACGGAGATCCTGTCCTTTACGGCAGTGGGATCCCTGAACCGGGGACTGCCTCCCGGCACCTTTGTGGTGACCAGCCAGCTGCTGGACTTTACCAAAAGCCGGGTGAACACCTTCTTCAACGGGGAAAACGGCCAGGTGGCCCATGTGGATTTCGCCCAGCCCTACTGCCCGGCTCTCCGGGAACGGCTGAACCGCTGCCTGGTGAAACTGGGGCTCCGGCACAGCAAACAGGGGACCTACGTGGTCACCGAAGGGCCCCGGTACGAAACTGCGGCGGAAGTGCGGATGTATGCCGCCATGGGAGGCGATGTGGCCGGCATGACCAACATGCCGGAAGCGGTGCTGGCCCGGGAAGCGGAAATCTGCTATGCCAACTGCTCCGTGGTCACCAACATGGGGTCGGGGCTGGCGGTCCGGGCCCTGTCCCACGAAGAAGTGACGGAAGCCATGGAACGGCTGGAAAAGCAGATCCTGGCGGTGATCGAAGCCTATGTGAACGATGACGGTCCCCTGACCCACAGCTGCCAGTGCCGGGAAGCCCTGAAGGAATACGGGGGATTCCGGCTGGAAGCCTTCGGCGGGGATGCAAAGGAGGAATGACGGGGCATTATGGTCTATGATATTGCAATCAAGGATGTGGAACTGACGGAACCCGGGGACGGGACCCTGTTCAACATCGGGATCAACGGCAGCACCATCGGGTATGTGGGCACGGACCCGGTGGAAGGAAAAACCGTGCTGGACGGCCGGGATCACCTGGCGGTGCCCGGGTGGGTGAACGCCCATACCCATGTGGCCATGACCCTGTTCCGCAGCTATGCCGACGACATGGCCCTGATGGACTGGCTCCAGAACCGTATCTGGCCCCTGGAAGCCAGACTGGACGGCCGGGCGGTGTACTGGGGGAGCCTGCTGGGCATCGGAGAGATGATCCGCACCGGCACCACCTGTTTCGCCGACATGTATTTCTTTATGGAAGAGACCGCCAAGGCGGCGGCGGACAGCGGCATCCGGGCCGTATTGTCCCGGGGGCTCACCGGCAGCAGCCCGGAAGACGGAGCCGCCCGGCTGGAAGAGAACACCCAGCTGTACAAAACCTGGAACGGAGCCCAGAACGGCCGGATCACCGTGATGTTCGGGCCCCACGCTCCCTACACCTGCAGCCCGGACTACCTGAAGACCGTCATTGCCCGGGCCCGGGAACTGGGTGCGGAGATCCACATGCACCTGGCGGAGACCGCCGGGGAAGTGGCGGACTGCCTGAAACAGTACGGCAAGAGCCCCATTGCCCTGATGGAGGAACTGGGGATGTTCGAAGGGGGAACCCTGGCGGCCCACTGCGTCCATGTGGATGAGGCGGACCAGGACATCCTGGCCCGGCACGGGGTCCGGGTGGCCCACAACCCCCAGAGCAACCTGAAACTGGCCAGCGGCATCGCCCCGGTGGCCAGCATGCTGAAAAAAGGCATCACCGTGGGCCTGGGCACCGACGGGGCCAGCAGCAACAACAACCTGGACATGCTGGAGGAAGTGCGGCTGGCGGCCATGCTGGCCAAGACCCAGTCCGGGGATCCCAAGGCGGTACCGGCCTCCCAGGCCCTGGCCATGGGCACCTGGATGGGCGCCAAAGCCGTGGGGCTGAAGGACACCGGGAAGCTGGAAGTGGGACAGAAGGCGGACATCGTATTGTACAATATGGATTCCCCCGCCTGGTACCCCCGGCACGACCGGACGTCTCTGCTGGTGTACGCCGCATCCTCCGCGGATGTGGACACGGTGCTGGTGGACGGCAACATCCTGCTGCGCAAAGGAGAACTGACCACCATCGACCTGGAAAAAGTCACTGCGGAAGTGGGACAGTGCTTGAAGGAAATGACAGCCAGTGCAGAGTGAAGAGTGGGGGGCCGTTGGCCGAACCCCACCACCGTCCTGACGGACGGTCCCCCGCCCCTTGCAGGGGACGGACAGCCCTTCGGGCGAAATAACCAGGACGGGCTCCCGGCTGTGGAGCCCCTGCGGCATTGACGATGGATCATCGGGACCGTAGGGGCCGCACGCCGGGCGGCCCGCCTCGATGAACGACTCACGATGAACGATTCACGATGAACGATGAACGACAATAAAGGAGTGTTTGGTGTGGCAAAGATCTTGAAAAAACTGCAGCTGGCACCTGCAGTCTGGGAATTTGAAGTGGATGCGCCTCTGATTGCGCACAAATGCAAACCGGGACAGTTCGTCATGGTATTGGTGGACGAAACCAGCGAACGGATCCCTCTGACCATTGGTGATTTCGACCGGGAAAAAGGCACCATCACCCTGATGGTCCAGGCGGTGGGGAACACCACCCGGCATCTGTGCGAGGATTTCGCCCAGGGCGACGAGATCCAGCACATCCTGGGGCCTCTGGGCCAGCCTTCTGAAATGGGCAGATTCGGCACCGTGGTCATGGTCTGCGGGGGCATCGGTGTGGCGCCGGTCCATCCCATCGCCCGGGCCTACCACGAACTGGGCAACAAGGTGATCACCATCATCGGGGGCCGGCACAAGGATTTGATCCTGTGGCGGGACCGGATGGAAAAGATCAGCGATGAAGTGATCATCACCACCGATGACGGGTCCGAAGGCATCAAGGGCTTTGTCACCGATCCTCTCCGGAAAATGCTGGAAGAAGGGAACCATCCGGACCTGGTGGTGGCCATCGGCCCCATCATCATGATGATGAACGTGGCCAAGGTCACCCAGTCTTACAACGTGAAGACCACCGCCAGCCTCAGCTGCCTCATGGTGGACGGCACCGGCATGTGCGGCGGCTGCCGGGTGCAGGTGGGGGGCGAAAGCAAATTCACCTGCTGTGACGGGCCGGAATTCGATGCCCATCAGGTGGATTTCAAAAATCTGATGCAGCGTTCCAAGATGTACAAGGACCAGGAAGCAGTAGAATACAGTTGCGGGGGGCATTGCAGATGCGTGGAGGAATGAGAAATCCCATGCCGGAACAGCCGGCGGATGTACGGAACCATAACTTTGAAGAAGTGGCCCTGGGCTACCCGGAAGACGTGGCGGTGGACGAAGCCCAGCGCTGCCTCAACTGCAAGAATCCCCAGTGCGTCAAGGGCTGCCCGGTGAACGTGGATATCCCCCAGTTCATCCATGCGGTGACGGAACGGGATTTTGACGGAGCCATCCACATCCTGAAGAACAAGAACTCCCTGCCCGCCGTGTGCGGCCGGGTGTGCCCCCAGGAAAACCAGTGCGAAAAACACTGCATCCTGGGCATCAAGGGAGAACCGGTGGCCATCGGCCGTCTGGAACGGTTCGTGGCGGACCGGGCCCGGGAAGCGGGCACGGATATCGTGAAAGAAGGCCTGGCACCCAAGAACGGCATCAAAGTGGCCGTGGTAGGGGGCGGACCTTCCTGCCTCACCGCCGCCGGGGACCTGGCCAAACTGGGCTATGACGTGACGCTGTTCGAAGCCCTCCACAAGGTGGGCGGGGTGCTCATGTACGGCATTCCCGAATTCCGTCTGCCCAAGGCCATCGTCCAGCACGAAATCCAGCAGCTGAAGGAACTGGGCGTGAAGATCATGACCGATGTGGTGATCGGCCGCACCTTCACCCTCCACGAACTTTTGGGCGAAGAAGGATTCCAGGCCGTGTACGTGGGCACCGGCGCCGGGCTGCCCCATTTCATGCGGATCCCCGGAGAAGCCCTGAACGGGGTGTATGCCGCCAACGAATTCCTCACCCGGGTGAACCTGATGGGAGCCTGGAAGTTTCCGAAAATGGCCACCCCCGTATATGTGGGGAAGAACGTGGCCGTAGTGGGGGCCGGCAACGTGGCCATGGATGCCGCCCGGACCGCCAAGCGGCTGGGGGCGGAAAACGTTTATGTGGTGTACCGCCGGAGCGAAGCGGAAATGCCCGCCCGGAAGGAAGAAATCGCCCACGCCAAGGCGGAAGGCATCGAACTCCACATGCTGAACAACCCGGTGAAGATCCTGGGCAACGAAGAGGGCTGGGTCACCGGCATCGAATGTGTCCGGACGGAACTGGGCGAACCGGATGCCTCCGGCCGCCGGAGCCCGGTGGAAATCCCCGGCTCCAACCATGTGTTTGACGTGGACATGGTGGTGATGGCCATCGGCCAGGGGCCCAACCCCCTGCTGAAGCACACCACCCCGGACCTGGTGACCAACCGGAAAGGGCTCATTACCGTGGACGAAAAAGAAGAAACCTCCATTCCGGGGGTCTTTGCCGGGGGCGATATCGTCACCGGGGCTGCGACGGTGATTTCCGCCATGGGGGCCGGCAAGAAGGCTGCCCGGGAAATCGACGCCTATCTGAAAGAAAAATTAGGGAAGTAACAGAAGGAATGAACAAACTGAAACGATGGGGGCTGGCGGCGGCCGTCCTGTGCCTGGGACTGATCCAGGCCGGGACTGCCGGAGCGGCAGCGCCCAAAAACACCTATAAACCGGCCAGCGGGGGCTATACCCTGACGGTACCCCCCGGCAGCCGGGAGATTTACCATACCTCCACAGGGATCCGGTTCACCGTGGGGAAGGATTTTTTGGTCAGTGCGGATCTGTACACCCTGCCCAGTTTCGTATCCGTCCCCATGAAGCAGTATTCCTCGGAGCAGAAGAAAGATTTCAAGAAGTTCCTGGGGAAGATCCAGGACCAGGAAAACGACACCATCCAGGATGAGGGCAGCTCCCGGAATTTCGGCAGCCAGCCCGCCCTGGACGGGATCCTGGGGGAAAAGCTCCGGAAATACCGGGCCACCTCCGGGGAACCGGAACCCCAAAAGAAGGACAAAAAGGAACAGGACAGCTACACCTATGTGGCGGTACCCCAGGACAAGCTGCGGACCCACCGGCCCTTCCTGATCGGCCGGGCCTACCAGCCGGAAAAGAACGTGCTGCTGGTGGTGAACGTGAGCGCTCCGGAAAACCTGGAAGCCGCGGCCCGGGCTGCCCTCCAGTCCCTGTGCGCCGATCTGACCCTTTCCCGGGTGAAATACACCGATGTGAACCTTCTGACGGTGCCGGGGATGGGCTATGAAATGGAGATCCCCAGTGGCTGGCGGATGTACACCCTTCGGGCGGACAATGTGCTCCTGGGCCGGTCTCTCAGCAGCGTCCATACCGACGGGCTGCTGATCCGGGAATTTTCCGATGACACCTTTGCGGAACTGGGGAATTCCACCCCGGAAGGGCTGAAGGAAGCGGAAGACGCCTTCATCCAGAAAGTGACCCGGTACACCCCCAACATCACCGTGCTCCGGCACCAGCCCATTTCCGTGGGCAGCCTGAACGGCAGCATGTCCGAATGCACCGACAGCGGGGACCTGAAGAAAGTGTTCGTGGTGAACACCTATCTGATGAACGCCCGGGGCAACGGGTACATGATCCGGTACCAGACCGATGACACCATCAACTACGACCTGAAACTGAAAGCCTTCAAACAGTCCGTGGAAAGCTTCAGCCTGCTCCAGAACAACGACGGCAGCGGCTTGAAGCCGGAGAGGGATATGTAGGATTTTGGTTGACAGTTGACAGCTGACCATTGACAGGGGGTGTGAAAGTTATTTTTTCACACCCTCCCTTTTTTTTTTACATTTCCGTCACAAATCCTTCATGAACCGTTCATTTTAAAAGGTGTACAATAAAACCATAAGAAGTGACTGGCCAGTCCGGTCTCTTTTCTTTTGGTAAAAATCGAAACGGGAAGAAGGAATCTTCAATGCAGAAGAAAATGTTTGCAGTGACGCTGGCTGTGCTGGCATCCGTGGCCTCCATGGGCTTTGCAGCTCCCCAGACCAGCTGGGAACAGGGGGAATGGCAGCTGAACGCAGGAGCCTGGGCTCCCAAAGCCAAATTCGACGGCAATGAATCCAGCACCAAATGGAACTTTGACGGCGGTGTGGGCTACGGACTGTCCGACAAATGGGCTCTGGAATACAACTATCGGGGCCTGAAGACCAAAGCCGGGGATTTCAAGACCGACGGGGACCAGAACGAAGTGAACCTGGTTTACAGCCTGAACAAGAACTGGGCTCTGTTTGGCGGCTGGAACCGGATCAACAATGATTTCGACGGCAGCTACCATGGGCCCCACACCGGCAGCGCTGACAGCGTGATCAACAACGTGGCCCAGTTCGGGGTACGGACCAAATACGACCTGGCCAAGAACCTGGCCTTCTATGCAGAAGGCGCCCTGGGCACCAGGAAGACCAGCCAGTGGGATGCGGGCCTGGCCTACACCATTGCGGACAACTGGGATCTGAACGCCGGCTACCGGTATGTGGATACCAAGCTGAACGATGACAGCAACATCAAATACCGCGGCTTCCTGGTAGGCCTGTCCTACCGGTTCGGCGGCCACAAGAAGGCAGCCCCCGTGGTGGAAGAACCGGTGGCACCGACGGTGGCTGAACCGGCAGCTTCCGCTCATGTGTACAATGACTACTATCTGGACAGCATCCACTTCGATTCCGATGTGGATACCCCGAAAGCTTCCGAAGCGGCCAAACTGGCCAACTTCGTAGCTGTGGCCAAGGCCCATCCGGATTCCACCTTCAAACTGGTAGGGAACACCGACTCCGATGCTTCCAACGCCTACAATGAAGACCTGTCCAAGCGCCGTGTACTGAACGTGGCCAGATACGCCAACGACAACGGCGTGGCTGCTTCCCGGATGCAGCTGAACTACAAGGGTGAAAACAACCCTGTATCCTCCAACGCCACCGAAGCCGGCAAAGCCGACAACCGTCGCGTGGATATCTGGGAACATAAATAATTAAGAAAAAGGGGACTGTTGCAGGAGCAACGGTCCCCTTTGGTCGCGGCCCGTGGCTGGGGTGTGGCAGGTTTCCTGTCACACCCCTTTCCTTTTCCCCCTCTATCCCCTATAATAACCCTATGAGAAAGGTTGTGATACTTTATGGAACCATTGGAACAGCTTGCCTGGGCAGCCATTGCCTGTGATGCGGGGGATCCCCGGCGGATCCACCATCTGTTGAAAGTCCATGCTTTTGCCCGGCTCATCGGGCTGGAGGAAGGGCTGGATCCCCGGACCCAGTTCCGCCTGGAAGCCGCCGCTTACCTCCATGACATCGGCATCCACGAAGGAGAACGCCGGTACGGCCACTGCACCGGGAAAATCCAGGAAGAACTGGGGCCCGGGGTGGCTCAGCCCATCCTGGACAAGGCCGGCATCACCGGGGAAGACGCGGAACGGATCAAATGGCTCATCGGCCATCACCACACCTATGCCAGTATCGACGGGCCCGACGCCCAGATCCTGGCGGAAGCGGACATGCTGGTGAACCCCTACGAGGATGGCACCGACCGGCAGCAGAATGAAGCCCTGTATCAGCGGCTGTACAAAACGGAGGCCGGGAAGAAGCTGTTCCGGGAACTGTATCTCACGGACTGGGCTCCGGGGAAGCAGGTGTCTCTCTGAAAGGGAGAAAGGACCCGCTTTAGCGGGCAGAGGGTTTCCCGGAGGGGCAACCCCACCATTGCGCCAGCGCAACGGTCCCCTGCCCCTTTCAGGGGACGGACCAAAAAGGAGCAGCAATACCATGACAGAACAGCAGACGGACGGGAACTTTTCTCCGGATTCCCGGAAAACAGAACAGGAGCAGGAACGGCTGAAAAAGAAAAAACGGAAAAAGATCGCCCTGGGAGCGGCCCTGGCAGTCCTTGTGGGGGCTGTTTCCGGATGGTATTTCCTGTACTATACCCGCACCCCCCAGTATGCGGTGAAGCTGATCCGGGAATCGGTGAACAAGCACGACATCGTCACCTTCCAGGACCACACGGATCTGACCCGGGTGGTGGAAAAGGGCTATGACGCCATCCTCACCGCCCAGGGGGAGAACGATGTGGAAGATGGCTACACGGAAGGGGAAAAGGACGAAGTCACCCGGCATCTGGAGGAACTGATCCACAACGGGGTGCTCACCGGGGACTGGACCGATTCCTACCGGAAGATCAACCCGGACAAGGTGCTGCCGGTGGAGTGGACCGCTCTGAAGGTGAAGGACATCCAGCCCGGGGCCAGGTACCCCCAGGATGCCCTGGTGAACGTCCAGATGGACAACCCTGCCGTGGGGAGCGACACCCTGGTGCTCCACATGCACAAAAATGAAAAAGGGGACTGGCAGCTGGTGGAGATCACCAACCTGAAAGGGGATTACGGGAAGATCCTCCAGAAGGGGACGAAGAAAAAAAAGACCGGACAGGCGGCGGGGGTGGCCGGAGCGGTGCTCCAGGCTGCCCAGGGACTGGAACAGACGCCTCTGGCTCCGGTGTATGAAGTGATCCGGGACAAGGTCCAGGAAGCCGCGGACAGCGGGGATGGAGAGACGGATACCCCGGCTCCCGGCACCCGGAAGAAATCATCCGGGGAAGGCCGTGCCCTGCCGCCGGCGGCAGCGGTACCCGGCAGCACCACCAGCCCCGAGACCCTGGAGCAGCAGCGCAGGGCCCTCCAGAAGGCACTGAACAATCCTCTGGTGGGGAAAGTGGTGAGGACCCTGGTGGACCACCAGGATGAGATCCTGGAGAAACTGGACCAATTGGCCCGGGCCGCCCAGAACGGCCAGGGAGATGCCGCCCTCCAGCAGGAAATGGGCAAGTACCAGGACCAGCTCCGGACCATCGGAAAGATCCTGGACCTGGCGGCCAGATGGATGAATTGATGGGGCTGTTGCTCATGCAACAGCCCCATGCTATAATATCGATTGTAACAGGAAAAGAGGTATTGGAGTGAATTGGTGTAAACATTTGGGGGCTTTTGTGGTGCTGCTGATGGGTGTCTGTGCACCGGCGGCAGCGGAAAAGATCCTTTTCATTCCCCTGGACAACCGTCCCGTGTCCCTGGCCTATACGGCGGACAGCTTCCGGAAAGCCGGGGTCCAGGTGGTGACCCCGCCGGAAACCCTCCTGGCCAGCGACCGGCAGTCCGGGGACCCGGAAAAACTGGCCTGCTGGCTGGACCAGGAAGCCCGGGGCGCCCAGGGTGCGGTGGTCTCGGTGGATTCCTATATTTACGGGGGACTGGTGCCTTCCCGGACCCATGAACTGGACTCGGCGGTGCTGGCCCGGCGGGCGGGAGATTTGCTGGCCTTCCAGAGCCGCCATCCCGGGGTGCCCCTGTACGCTTTTGCCACCGTGATGCGCTCCCCCAGATGGAGCAGTGCACCGGCAGAACCTGCCTATTATGCCCAGTACGGGCCCCAGATCTTCCGGTGGGGGCAGCTCCGGGACCGGCAGCGGCTGGGGAAGCTGACCCGGAAAGAGAAAAAGGAACTGGCCCAGGTGGAAAAGGAGCTGCCCCTGGATATCCGCCGGGATGTGCTGGAACGCCGGAAAAAGAATCTGTTCGTGCTGAAGGGGCTGACCCGGGGGCTGGAACGGGGAAAACTGGATTACCTGCTCATCGGCCGGGACGATTCCGCTCCCTATTCCGAAGCCCACCGGGATGCGGAAGACCTGGCCGCCTTTGCCGATCCGGCCTTCCGGCACAAATTCCGGAACTTTTCCGGCGCCGACGAACTGGGGATGGTGCTGCTGAACCGGGCCATGAACAAAGCCCGGGGAGAGACGCCCCTGGTGTATGCCTGGTACAACGGAGGCGCCGGGCCGGCCACGGTGCCCAGCTATGAAGACGGTCCCATCCGCCGGAGCTTTCGGGAACATGTGCTGGCGGCCGGGGGCTTTCCCGCCCGGACGGACAAACGGGCGGATCTGGTGCTGGGGCTCTATACCCCGGCGGACGGGGTGACCCTGGGGGCCGATGTCCCGGCCAACGGGACGGAACTGGATGAAATGGGACGGCAGTTCCTGGCCACGGCCCGGCAGTACGTGGAAAAAGGCCGGAACGTGGGGATCGCCGACGTGGCTTTTGGCAACGGAGGCAGCCGGGCCCTGGTGGAAACCCTCCTCCGGAAGGAAGGGGACCGGGAGCCCCTGGGGTACCGTCTGGGGTCCTATGCCGGATGGAATACCGCCGGCAACAGCCTGGGGTACGCCCTGGGCCAGGGGATGCTCCGGCCGTACCTCAGTGACCGGGACCGGCAGGATCTCCTGACCGTCCGGTACCTGGACGACTGGCTGTACCAGAGCCGGGTCCGCCAGGAAGTCCGGCAGCAGCTGATCTGGCCCAACCAGTGGCCCGACGGGAAACTCACCGATGACCAGACCGCCCGGGCAGAAACCATGATCACTGAAAAAATGGAAAAAGAAGGAACGCCCCTCCTGGGAAAACGGCCGGAACAGTACCGGTACCGGCTCCCCTGGCACAGGACGTTCGAAGTGGCAGTGAAGAATGCAGAGTAAAGAGTGAAGAGGGAAGAGCGGGACGGCGGGAACCCGATGAACGACCAACGATAGGGCCGCTGTGAATCAAATACAATCAGGGAGGAAATGCCATGAATTACTATGAAGAAGCCAGGGGAATGAAAGAGGAGTTGATCCATCAAAGACGGGACTTCCATGCCCATCCGGAAACCGCCTGGACGGAATTCCGGACCACCTCCATTATCGCCACCGAGCTGGAAAAACTGGGATACGAAGTGAAGATGGGCAGCGAGGTACTGGATGACAGCGCCCGGATGCTGGTCCCTGACGAAAAGACCCTGAAACAGTGTGCCCAGCGGGCCATCAAAGAAGGGGCCAACCCGGTGCTGGTGGACCGGATGAAAGGGGGCATGACCGGCTGCGTGGGCATCATGCATTTTGCCAAACCCGGAAAAACCGTGGCCCTGCGGTTCGACATCGATTCCCTGTTCGTGGCCGAAGATCCGGCCCCCAGCCACCGGCCCAGCGCCCTGGGATTCCAGTCCTGCCATCCGGGGCTGATGCACGCCTGCGGCCATGACGGCCATGCCACCATCGGTCTGGCCGTGGCCAGACTGGTGGCAGCCCACAAGGACCGGATGGCCGGCACCCTGAAAATCTGCTTCCAGCCCGGGGAAGAAGGGGTGGTAGGGGCCAAGAGCATGGTCCAGAGCGGCATTGTGGACGATGTGGACTACTTCATCAGCGGGCACATCGGCCTGGGGGACTACAATGACGGGTCCCTGGTGTGCATGACCAAGGGATTCCTGGCCACGGACAAACTGGATGCGGAATTCAGCGGGGTGCCCAGCCATGCAGGGGCCGATCCGGAAAAAGGGAAGAACGCCCTCCTGGCCGCCGCCCAGGCCGCCATTTCCCTCCATACCATCAGCCGCCACAGCGGGGGCTCCTCCCGGATCAACGTGGGGGTGCTGGAAGCCGGCACCGGCCGGAATGTGGTGCCCGCCAACGGGCTGATCAAATTCGAGACCCGGGGGGAAACCGCCGAAATCAATGATTTCATGGCCAAAGAAGCCAAACGGATGTGTCGGGCCGCCGCTATGCTCTACGACGTGGATGTGAAGATCACCCCCCGGGGCAGCGCCACCTCCTCCAATTCCTCCAGAGAGATGGGGGAAGAGATTTACAGCCTGGTGGAACCACTCAACGTGTACCAGCATGTGGTGAAAGAACAGAAAGTCAGCGGCAGTGAAGACTGCTGCTACTTCATGAGCCGGGTCCAGGAACACGGAGGCCAGGCCGTGTACATGCTCTACGGCACCAAAGAAGCCGCCGGCCATCACCAGAGCGACTTCGACTTCAACGAAGAGGTACTGCCCCGGACCGCCGCCACCATCGCCATGCTGGTGGAGCATTTCGGGAATAAGGAAGAGTGAAGAGCAGGACGGCGGGGGCGGATCGTCCATTGCAATGCTGTAGGGGGCGCAGGCCGGTTCAGACGTATTCTCCTGCCCGTAGGGGCCGCACGCCGGGCGGCCCGCTTGATGCACGGCCTTTCCATGGGAACCTGGTTCCAGGTTCCTTTCATCGGCCGTTGACCGTTGACAGCTGACAAAGGCCGCCGGAGGTTCCGGCGGCCTTTTCTCACAACACCCCACTGCTATCCGTAGTAGTAATATACTTGGCCGGGATGGGGTTGTCCAGGTGATAGAGGATGGTAATGGGCTGGCTGCCGCTCCAGCTGGAGAGTTGGGCGGTTCCCAGGAAGGTGTAATTCTGGGATGTGCCCTGGGCGTCTTTTTTCTGTTCCCTAACGAACAGCAGCACAATATTTCCTTTTTCCCGCTGGTGGATGTACCGCTGCCCGGTGGGGGAATCGGGGGTGGTGGCGTTCTGGCTTTGCCAATGGAACAGCCGGTCGTTGATGGAATAATCTTCGTAGCGGGTGGATTCGGAGAATTCTTTTTCGGATTTGTTCAACGTGACCAGGAATACATCCGTATCCCGGGTAACTACCTGGCTGTTTTTTTGATGCAGGTATTTCACTCCTTCCCGGACGCTGTTGGGTTTGGCCAGGCCCAGGGCCGCAAAGATCTGGTCCCGGGAATAATTGCAGTATACTTCCAGAGCGCAGGGATAGGGCAGACGGGCCTTTTGGGGCAGCACGGTGAACTGGTCGAACTGGAAAGCCAGTACGGACTGAATCTCCCGGGTCAGTTCCGAGGTCTTTTTCCACAGGGTTACTGCTTCCCAGGGGTCAGCAAGGCCGGCCTCCTGCCAATTTTTTCCCCACAGGGTAAACTGCCACATCCGCAGATACTGCTGGGCCACAGGCTCCAGGGCAGCGGGGTGGGTGTTTTCCTGGAAGGCCTGTTGCAAAAAGCTCAGCCAGTGGGGAGAATCCAGGCCCAACAACCGGGGCAGAGCCCGTTCCAATACTTTTTCTTCCGGGGTTTCCAGAAAATCCGGGATCACCTGGGCCTGGGCACACAGCCGGGCATAGGTCCGTTTGCCGTTGAAAAAGACTTGAGGCTTTACATTGGCGGCTTTCAGGAACTGGGCCAGGGTGGGTACCTGGTTGCCGGTGGCTTCGTACAGGTCACGGATACACTCCTGGTAGAACGCATCCCCTCGCAGCCGGGAACGGATGTTGTCCAGGACCCGTTTCTGGGCGATTTCTTCCAGCTGGATGGAACAGCCTTTGGGTACGTGGGGGAATCCTTCCTTCAATTCCCGGGGAACGGAAACTGTTTCCCGCCCCACCAAAGCCTGGAACCGGCTGGCGAAATCGTATTTCCGGTTGGCCTGGGCCACAAAGTCCAGGACGGTCAGGCAATCTTTTCCCTGGTCCAGACGAAGTCCCCGGCCCAGCTGCTGGAGGAACACTGTCATACTGTTGGTGGGCCGCAAAAACAGGATGGTGTTGATGCAGGGAATATCCACTCCTTCGTTGAACAGGTCCACCACAAACAAGAAGGTCAGAGCTCCGCTTTCCAGCTTTTGCCGGGCACTTTGCCGGTCCTCTTCGGAAGAATGGGCATCCAGGGCCAGGGAGGGGATTCCGTTGTCATTGAAATAGTCCGCCATAAAATGGGCATGGTCCTGGGAGACGCAAAATCCCACGCCGTGGATGTCCTGCCAGTCTGCGGTGTAGCGTTCCACAGCCTGGAGAATGGCCTGGGCCCGGTTATTGGCGGTATGGGATTCCATTACGTACAGATTGGTCAGGGCACCTGTATCGTAATGGCCGTTGGTCCATTTCACATGGGACAGATCTACCGTGTCCGCCACCCCGAAATAATGGAAAGGACACAGCAGCCGCCGCTCAATGGCAGCAGGCAGACGGATTTCTGCGGCAATATGGTCATCAAACCAGTGGAGGATATCTTTCCCGTCCATCCGTTCCGGAGTCGCCGTCAGTCCCAGCAGGATTTTCGGCTGGAACCAGTGGAGCAGTTTTTGGTAGGATTGGGCTGCCGAATGGTGGAATTCATCTACAATGATCATATCGTAAAAATCCGGCTCCAGATGGTCCCACAAGGAAAGGCTGTTGCAGGTCTGGATGGACATGAATACCTGGTCCAGGTGCTCCGGACGGCTGCCCGCCACCGCCAGTTCGCCAAAATTGGGGTCCTTCAACACCTGCCGGAAACAGGAAAGGCTCTGCTCCAGGATTTCTTTCCGATGGGCGATGAACAGCAACCGGGCCCCTTCTGGACGGCTGGCAGCAAAACGCCGGTAATCAAAGGCGGAAATGGCCGTTTTCCCCGTTCCTGTAGCGGCTACAATCAGGTTATGCCAGCGGCCCCGTTCTTTTCGTTCCACGTCCAGAGCGTCCAGGATCACCTGCTGGTAGGGGTAGGGACGAATGGTAAAAGAATAGGAAACTTCGCTGCCCTTGGCTGTTCCCTGGTACCGCTGCTGACGGATGGCTTCCTGGAGCTGGGGCAGGTCCTGGGAGGTATAGGGCTGGAAATCTGTAGAATGCCAATAGGTTTCAAAAGTGGCATTCATTTTGGCCATGATTTCCGGCATGTCCTGCTGGGTCACCTTCATGTTCCATTCCAGACCATCGGCAATGGCCGCATGGGACAGGTTGGAAGAACCCACATAGGCCGTGGAATACCCGCTGTTCCGCTGGAACAGGTACGCCTTGGCATGGAGCCGGGTTTCTTTCACGTTGTAAGAAATCCGGACTTCCGTATTGGGCAATTGGGAGAGCAGTTCAATGGCCTTAGGGTCCGTGGCTCCCATATAGGTGGTGGTCAGCACCCGCAGATGGCCGCCGGCAACTGTAAACGTCCGGAGATAGGGAAGAATTAGCGTAAGACCGGAAAATTTAATGAAGGAAACCAGGAAATCGATCCGGTCACTGGAGGCAATTTCTCGCCGGAGTTCCGACACCATGGATACATCTTTCTGGCTGTTGGTAAAAAGAAATGAATGGGACAGGGAAGTGGCCGGGCGGGGACGATGGGTTTCTTTCAGATGGTTCAGCCGGTGCTGAAGTTCCAGCAGCAGGAAATCTTCCCGGTCCACCTGGCTATCCGCAGCCAGGGCCGGGGCTTTTTCCGTGAGATAGCCGACCAATCCATTGGTCAGGGCCAGTTCCTGTTCCAACAGGCTGTCCCCGTTCTGGTCCGCCAGGTCCTTCAGGCAAAGATGGACCAGCTTCCGGATATAGTCCGACAAATACCCCACCGCTTCTTGGGGATCTACCCTGTCCGAAATGGTGGCCCAGATTTCCTGGTTGTCCAATGCCTGCTGCAACTTTCGTCCCAGTCGTTGAGAAATGACTTTTTCATACAGTCCGTCTTTGTATTCGTCCATGGTCCAGCCTCCCTGTGGTGATAGGGGTATTATAGCATGGATGGTGGAGGGGGTGGCAGGGGAAAAAGGCAGAAGGGCTAGGTAAGAAGTCAGACACATCCCTGCGGGATGCACGGTCTGTCGATACCGGAACCGTAGGGGGCGCAGGCCGGTTGCCCCGCATAGTTGCAGGTCCCGCCCCAGTCGCCCAGGGGGCAGATATGTTCAAAGGCAGTGCGGAGCATCTGGCGTCAATCGGCCGTTGACAGTTGACCGTTGACAGCTGACAAAGGCCGCCGGAATCTCCGGCGGCCTTTCCATTCGGAAGGAAAACGCCCAGGGCGTTTTCCAACCTACAATAATCCATGCAATTTTCCCAGTTTCTGGATCTGGTCCAGGGAATAGTGGGTGATCCGGGAAATGGTTTCCATGGGGATCTTTTCCCTCAGCATGCCCAGGATGTTGGCTTCCCGTTCTTTTTGACGGCCTTTTTCCATGCCTTTCTGCATGCCTTCTTCTGCTGCTTCTTTTTGGCGTCTTCTGATTTCATCGCTTAAAATCATATATTCTCGCCTCACTTTATCCATACTTTTGACAAGATGGACTTCCTGATCCAGGCTTTCCACGAACCTTCCTTCAGCCGCTTTTCCGTCCACGTACCGGAGAAAGGCGGCGATGTCAGGATCTGCCGCATTCTCGCTGCCCTTGCTGTTCAGGAACATCCGGGTCTCTTCGTCTTTTAATTGTACCCTGTTATCCTCTTTACAGCAATGGGTAAAAGTGTAAATGGGCAGCCCTCTGTGAAAAGGGTCGAAGGTGCAGATGAAGATCACGTAGGACGGATTCAGTTCTTCGTAGGGTTTGCCCTTGTCCAGCAGCTCTCCATCGATCAGGCTCTGGTAGAAACGGCTGCGTTTGGCCAGGTCATTCCTGGGGGAATTGGAACACTGCATTTCGATGTCGTAAACACGGCCTTCATTGTCTTCCACGAAGACATCCAGGCGGATGCTTTTGCCCTCCAGACGGAGATCGATGGTTTTTTCGAAACTCTGGTACTGGAGGGAACGGATCTGGATGTTCAGGAACTTTTCAATCAGATGTTTGCAAAGCCGTTCATTGCGCATGACATGCTGAAAGAGAAAATTGTCCCGGATGGTGAGTTCGTCAAAGGTTTTGATTCTTTCCATAGACTGGCCTCCTTAAAAAGTTGGTATGGGGGACTTCTTCTGAATGGAACAGAAAAATTCCTTCCCAACTGGAAAAAGAAGGTCATTATCGGGCATTTTACCGGCATGAATGGGATTTTTGGGGCCTGGTCAGAAGGCAGACACGGCCCCGCGGGATGCACGGAGAAGAGTGCAGAGCGGGACGATGAACGACTCACGATGAACGACCAACGATTCCCGATGAACCACATTCTGTCCCCAATTCTCCCCATCTCTTTTGGTATACTGGAATCAGGAAAACAAAAGGAGGGTTTTATCATGAGCTTTGTATTGGCGGAGGATATGGATTTTGGTACGGTGGAAACGGCGGTCTATGGGTATGTGAATTTCTGTCAGGGGCCGGATTTCTATGAATTCCGGATGAGTCCGGAGGCGGCACGGCCTTTTATGGAGAAGATTGAGGAGGCTCTGGCGGGGCTCAATGGGGTGCTGAAAAAGCTGGATCCCCAGGCGGAAACTTTGGAGCAGGCCATTTACCAGGAAGGGAATGAAGACAACCAGGGGACCATTGTGTTCACCGCCTATCTCCTGGGGCCGGTGGCCATTGATGGGGACTGGATGAGCGAAGGGGATGCCCTGAAGTTCATCGATGAGATGGATCCGGAATGGAAGCAGAATGTAACCTGCGATCTGGTGGCCGACCAGTGTGATTTCGGCAATATCGTATCCCTGCAGCTGAAACGGCTCGATGGAAGGGAATGAACCAGGGCAGAGTGAAGAGGAGGACGGCGGGGCCGGGATGGTCCATCGGGATGCCGTAAGGGAGTGTCTGGTTGATGTTTTTCCTATGGAAAAACGGGCTGGAACGCATTGTCTGATACGGAAAGGGGCGGTCACTATGTTTAGGGTTCTGCTTGTACTGCTGTTGCTTCTTATGGGGTCCTGTTCTTCCTTTGCCGGTCCGTATGCCAGGGCCGATGCGGCTGCTGCCAAACCGCCCGTACTGGTCCAGGTTTCTGACAAGAAGTTCACGGAATTCTATGAAGACATCCTTCTGCACAACCGTGCCAAAAACGTCAATCTGCATTTGGAAAAGGTCAATGAGGAACCGGTGGAAGGGGAGGCCTATGATATTTATCTGGTGGCTGCCAAACGGCCCAATGCTTCCGACAAACAGAGTGCCCTGATCCAGATTTTCACCAATAAGGCCGGGTATGTTTCCAAAATCGCTATTTTGGTCATGATGAATAACCAGGAAGGGATACGGGCTGCCTGTTTGTCAGAATATGTTCTGTTGGGAGCCCTGGGCATCCCGGATCATACGGACAAGATGTTCATGAAGTATGTCCTGAGTCACCGGATCCCCTTTACTACGGCCATCTGGGATGAGTGGGCCAATCGGAATCTGGTGGTATACCATGGTCCATCTCCCGTATCAGATGCGGCATTTTACATCAGGATTACGGCTTATGACAAGAGATTCCCGAATTCCCGGTGATGCGGCAGCATCTGGCATCCAAAACGACCAACGATGAACGATCAACGACTCACGATGAACCAGAAGGAGGTGTCCATGATGTATTTTGCGAACCGACGGATCCGCCGGGGGCTGGTCCTGGGCTGCCTGCTGCTTTCTTTTGCAGCGGGGCAGCCGGCTCTGGCCCGGGATCCGGAAATCATGTCCAATCTGGGGGCCATTACCATCAGCTGTTCCATCTACCCAGGTCAGGCTGCGGTGGCCGGGGTGGCCACGGGGGATACCATGGGCCGGGTGGAGGAGGTGCTGGGGGCGCCCCAGTCTGTGAAATATGGAAGGGCTACCAGGGAATACCATTACCCTTCCCGGACCCTGTTGTTTATCCAATATATGGCGGACACACCCTATGTGCTGACGGACATGAAAACGTCCAAATGGGGGGATGCCACCCCGGACGGGGTCCAGGTGGGCATGGGGGAAACGGTGCTGAACGATGTGTACGGTCAGGCGGATTCTGTATGGACCCGGCAGTATGATTCTCCCAAGATCCCGGCAGAGGAAAATGCCAAAAACCATGCCAGACTGGACGAAACCATCTACGAATACCACGCCAACAAAACCACCACCCTGGCCTTCAGGGTAACCCGGGGTGTCATCCGGGAAATCCACATCCATCAGGCGGAGTGAAGGAAATAAGAAGCCAGTCGGGTCGGCAGGGCCGGCAGATCCATTGCGGTGCCGTAAGGGCCGCTGACCGTTGACAGCTGACAAAGGCCGCCGGAGGTTCCGGCGGCCTTTCCAGTTTACTTTCCTTCTTATGTACGGTACAATAAGGACTGTCTGACAGTTTCTGAATCTATCTACAGAATGGAGAAAAACATGAGCAACGAAAACAAGAAAGTCAAAGTCCATTATGAAGGGACCCTGAACGACGGGACCAAATTCGATTCTTCCTATGACCGGGGGGAACCGCTGGAATTCGTGGTGGGTGCCGGCATGATGATCAAGGGATTCGATGATGCGGTCCGGGATATGGCTGTGGGGGAAGTGAAGAACATCCACCTGATGCCGGAAGAAGCCTATGGGCAGCCCAATCCCCAGAACGTCCTGACGGTGAAAATCGCCGAGATGCCCGGTTCTGAAGCCCTGGAAGTGGGCCAGCGGGTGGCCCTGAGCACGCCCAACGGCCAGCAGATTCCAGTGCGGGTGACGGAAAAGACCGATTCCACCATCACCTTCGACGCCAACCACGAAATGGCCGGAAAAGAACTGAACTTCAAGATTGAACTGGTCGAGGTGGAAGGGTAACATGGACCCTTTGTATTTCCTTGAACACCAGTTCCTGCCGGCGGTGGTCTATCCCGGGCCTGACGGGAAACAGATCAGCCCCTTCCTTCTGGGGAACGGGTTCGGGCCCTTGTGTGCAGGGGTCCTGAAAGACCTGCCGGAAGCCGGGGAAGCGGATGGACCGTCTTTCCAGGAAGCGGATTTTTCCGCGGAAGGGCTGGAGATCCGCCATGAACACACTGGCCTGCCCCAGTGCTATGTGCTGCGGATGCATTTTCCTTTCAAGGAAGGCTGGAATTTCAATACCCTGTGTCCCCGGGCCTATCTGGTCCACGGGCTCCAGGGGGAAGATCCCCGGTATTACACCGTGGAATATGATGCCAGTGCCATGGGGTACTTCCTCTGCAGCTGGGACGGGGAAGGAAACCACACCAATTACGGCCCGGTGGAAGCCGGGGAAGACCCGGAACTGGCCATGATCCTGAAGCGGGAAAAGGGGCGGATGGAGGCCGGGGAGAAGTGAAGAGCTGGTAAGACATCAGAGGTCAGCCTGCCCGCGATAAGCGGAACGGACCGTAAATTCGGGCGGGGCGCCGGGCCTGCGCCCCCTGCTTCTTTTGTCCATCCCCATCCATTTGTGCTATAATGGGTGCAATTCTGTATGAGGGGTTGGTTCTTATGGGAACTTCCATGACAAACGGCCGCAGGGAATCCATCATCCTGCGGACCAGTTTCATTGGCATCGGGGTCAATATACTGCTGGCGGGATTCAAGGCGGTGGTGGGTTTTTCCACCAATTCCATTGCCATCCTGATGGATGCGGTGAACAACCTGTCCGATGTATTGTCTTCCATTATTACGGTGGCTGGAGCCAAACTGGCGGACCGGAACCCGGATTTCGAACATCCCTTCGGCCATGGCCGGTATGAATATCTCAGCGCCCTGGTGATTTCCCTCATCATTTTCTATGCGGGCATCACAGCTCTGGTGGAAAGTGTGAAAAAGATTCTGGATCCGGAAATCCCGGAATACACCACTGTATCCCTGGTGCTGCTGGTGGTGGCGGTGATTGCCAAAATCATCCTGGGCCGGTATGTGAAGGCCCGGGGGAAGGAAGCGGATTCCGGGGCTCTGGTGGGGTCCGGGTCCGATGCCCTGTTCGATGCGGTGCTGTCTTTTTCCGTGCTGGTGGCGGCACTGGTGTATCTCCAGTGGGGAATCCCGCTGGAATCCTATGTAGGGGCTTTCATTGCCTGTTTCATCCTGCGTAGCGGCTATGGACTGCTGCGGGATACCCTGAATGAAATCCTGGGAGAACGGCCGGATCCCCAGCTGGTCCGGGAAATCAAGAACCTGCTGGTGGCGGAACCGGAGATCCGGGGAGCCTATGATCTGATGATCAACAACTACGGGCCCGGCCGGAACTATGCTTCCGTCCACATTGAACTGCCGGATGTGATGACGGTGGAACAGGTGGACCGGCTGACCCATCGGATCAACCGGAAGATCTTCCAGGCCACCGGGGTCCATCTGTCCGGAGTGACGGTGTATTCCTGCAACACCCGGGATCCGGAGGCGGCAGCCATCCGGGAGAAGGTGAGCGGTCTGGTGATGAAGCATACCTGGGCTCTCCAGGTCCACGGGTTCTATGTGGACCGGAAAGCCAAAACCATGCGGTTCGACGTGGTGGTCACCTTCGGCCGGGACCGGGATGCCATTGTCCGGGAACTGGAAAAAGAAGTGGGGGCCCTGTACCCGGGCTACCGGGTGTCCGTGGATGTGGACCGGGATATTTCGGCGCTGCAGGGATAAAAAGGGGGTGTGAAAAAATGCTTTTTCACACCCCGTCACCAGTCACTAGTCACTAGCCGATGGAAGCCAGCTGACGCAAGCGAAATAAAGGCGCTGTGGATGATTTTTTCACAGCGCCTCTTTTTTACTTCACCTTCTCCAACAGCTCCGGGAACGGGGCCAGGACTCTGGGCAGGATCCCGTTCATGCAGGCGATGGCGATGCCGTAATTGGTCATGGGCACGTTCTGTTTTTGGGCGGCGCCCTGGCGGTAGGTCACTTCCTGGGGATTCAGCATGCAGGCGCCGCAGTGGATTACCAGTTTAAAGGAAGAAAGGTCGTCCGGGAACCCCTTGCCGCTGCTGTAGTGGAAATCTGGCCGGGATCCGGAATATTTCCGGATCCAGTTGGGCAGCTTCACAGTGCCGATGTCGTTGCACTGCCGGTGATGGGTGCATCCTTCGGAAATCAGCACCGGGTCTCCGTCCTTCAGGTCCTTCAGCTTCAGGGCACCTTCCAGGAAGGGGGCCAGCTGACCCTTGTAGCGGGCGAACAGGATGGAGAAGCTGGTGAGCCGGATCTCCGGGGGCACCATCTGACTGACCGTATGGAAGGCCTGGCTGTCGGTGACCACCAGGCTGATTTTTTTGCCCAGAAGGCGGATCATGGCGGGCAGTTCCTGGGGCTGGACAACCAGGGCGCTGCAGTGGCCGTCCAGCAGTTCCCGGATGGTCTGCTGCTGGGGCAGGATCAGCCGTCCCTTGGGGGCGCTTTCGTCACAGGGTACCACCAGCACCACCAGGGCATTGGGTTCCAACAGGTCCAGGAGCAGGGGCTTTTTCACTTCCTCTTTGCCCAGGGCTCGGGAAATCCGTTCCTTCAGTTCCCAGATCCGGGTACCGGCCTGGGCGCTGACCAGCATGCTGTGGTCCTTCAGGTCTTCCGGCAGGGGGAAGCTGGGGACCAGGTCGCATTTGTTGAACACCACCAGGTAGGGGATCTTCCGGTCCCGGATTTCCTGGAGCAGCTTCCGGTCGAAATCGTTCATCCCCGTGGCGGCATCCACCACCAGCAGGGCGATATCCGTGCTCCGGAGCACCAGACGGGCTTTTTCGATCCGGGACTGGCCCAGATCCGTATCATCGTCCATCCCCGGGGTGTCGGTAAGGAGCACCGGCCCCAGGGGCAGGATCTCCATGGCTTTGGATACGGGATCGGTGGTGGTGCCTTTGTAATCGGATACAATGGCCAGGTCCTGGCCGGTAATGGCGTTGATCAGGGAAGATTTGCCGGCGTTCCGGCAGCCAAACAGGCCGATATGGGTACGCTCCCCGGAAGGGGTGGCGTTGAGAGATGCAGGCATACAGGGTCCCTCCTTGGGAAATGGGCTTTGCCGAACATTAGACAAAACACAAAGAATGATTGTTTGCCCTTATCATACAATAAACGGGGGAAAGGTGCAAGGGCCGGGGGCATTGCCCAGAACCTGCATCGCCCCCCCTCTTGATTTTTCAGACAGTTTCCATGTATACTTATTAGCGTTTGTAGGCGGAGGGGAAAACTACTATCATATGCAGCAAGGGATGTGAACGTATGGAAGAAGTCTATGGAGCTGCGTTGGCTGATCTCCTCAGCTATGAGGCGCCCCAGGGGGTGCCGGTGCTGCGGGAAGCCTTCGGCAGCCTGGAAAAGGCCTGGAAGGCGGGAATAAAGGATCTCCGGGCCGCCGGCCTTCTGACCCCGGCTCTGGAAAAAGTCTGGAGGGACTCCCGGAAACCGGCCCTGCCGGAAAAAATCTGGGACTGGTGCCAGGTCCATGGGGTCCGGATCATCAGCCGCTGGAGCCCGGATTATCCGCCCCTGGTGGACCAGCTGGGAGCCCCGCCTCCTGTCCTGTACGTGAAGGGAAGGCTGCCGGAGCAGCCGGCCTGCCTGGCCATTGTAGGGTCCCGGAAGGCTACGGATTACGGTCTTGCCGTGGCGGCCCGGTTCGCCCGGGCGGCGGCTCTGGAAAAGGTACCGGTGATCAGCGGCGGGGCCTACGGCATCGACGCGGCGGCCCACCGGGCGGCCCTGGAGGCGGGAGGCCTTACGGTGGCGGTCCTGGGCGGGGGCCTGGGAGAACTGTATCCCCGGCGCCACCTGCGGCTGTTCGACAAGATCTGTGAGCAGGGCGCCCTGGTGACGGAACAGTCCCCCTGGACGCCGCCCCTGCCCCAGAACTTTCCCCTGCGGAACCGGATCATCGTGGGCCTGTCCCGGTCGGTGCTGGTGGTGGAAGCCGCCATCCGCAGCGGGGCCATGAGCACCGCCCATGCCGCCGCGGACGAAAACCGTGACCTGTACGCGGTTCCCGGTCCCATCGATTCGGAAACCAGCCAGGGCACCCACTGGCTGCTGAAACAGGGGGCCAGGCTGGGGGACGATCCCCGGGAACTGCTGGACAGCCTTCTGGGACGGGAACCGGGCACCTGCACCGGGCCGGCCGAAGAAGAGGAACCGGACCTGTTCGGGGAAGTTTCCCCGGAAGAACAGGAACGGGCCGGAGCCCTGTACCGGTGGATCAAAAAACATCGGGCCCAGTCTCTGGAAGACCTGGCCGGTGCGTTTCCCTGGCCCCTGGCGGTGCTCAGCACCCTGCTCCTGGAACTGGAGCTGGGGGGCCGGATCCGGAGAAACAGCCGAAATCGTTATTCTGCACTTTAGGAGGAGAAAATCGTGACAAATAAACTGGTCATTGTGGAATCCCCTACGAAAGCCAAAACCATAGAAAAATTCCTGGGTAAAACCTTTACGGTCCGTGCCTCCATGGGGCATCTGCGGGACCTGCCCAAGAGTCAGTTCGGTGTTGACGTAGAGCATCATTTCACACCCAAATACATCAATATCCGGGGCAAGGGTCCCCTGATCAAAGAACTGAAGACCCTGGCCAAAAAAGCCGACAAGATCTATCTGGCAACGGACCCGGACCGGGAAGGGGAAGCCATCGCCTGGCACCTGAGCTATATCCTGGGAGTGGACCCGGCGGCAGCCTGCCGGATTTCCTTCCATGAAATCACCCAGACGGCCATCAAGGGGGCCCTGAAGGAACCCCAGGCCATCGATATGGACAAGGTGGATGCCCAGCAGACCCGGCGGATCCTGGACCGGATCGTAGGGTATCAGCTGAGCCCGCTCCTGTGGCGGAAAATCCGCAAGGGCCTCAGCGCCGGCCGTGTCCAGAGCGTGGCGGTGAAGATCATCTGCGACCGGCAGAAGCTGATCGATGACTTCGAACCGGAGGAATACTGGACCTCTTCCGTGGTGCTGGCTCCCGGGAAGACCCCCAAGATCACGGCGGACGTGGTGAAGCGGGACGGGAAGAAACTGGAGATCCACAACCGGGCGGAAGCGGACCAGGTGACGGAAGACCTGAAGAAGGCCAGCTACCAGGTGACGGACTGCTCCATCCGGGACCGGCTGCGGAAGCCGGCGCCGCCCTTTACCACCAGCAGCCTCCAGCAGGAAGCCAACAAAAAGATGAACTTTTCCACCAAAAAGGTCATGATGCTGGCCCAGCAGCTGTACGAAGGGGTGACCCTGGGCCGGAAGGGCTCCGTGGGGCTCATCACCTATATGCGTACGGACTCGGTGCACCTGGCGGATGCGGCGGTCAGCGAGATCCGGGGCTATGTGGACGCCAACTACGGCCCGGACTACCTGCCCAGGAAACCCAATGTGTACAGCAGCCGGAAGAATGCCCAGGAAGCCCACGAAGCCATCCGTCCCACCAGTGTGGCCCGGACTCCGGAAGCGGTGGCTCCCTATCTGGACCGGGACCAGCTGCGGCTGTACACCCTGATCTGGAAACGGACCGTGGCCAGCCAGATGGCCAGCAGCATCAGCACCCTGACCACCCTCACCATCGCCGGGGACAACTACGAACTCCGGGCCACGGGCTCTGTGGTGAAATTCGACGGGTTCCTGAAACTGGCGGACCGGAAGGATGAGGAAAAGGACAAGAAGGTACCGGCCCTGGAAAAAGGCACGGCGCTGAACCTGATCCGGGTGAACGAGGCGGTCCAGCACTTTACGGAACCCCCGGCCAACTTCACCGAAGCCACCCTGGTAAAGGAACTGGAAGAAAAGGGCATCGGCCGGCCCAGCACCTATTCTCCCATCATCCAGACCATCCTGGCCCGGGGCTATGTGGCCAAGGAAGGGAAGAAGCTGCTGCCTACGGAACTGGGGAAACTGACCATCGACATGCTGACCCAGTATTTCTCCCCCTTCATCGATGTGCCTTTCAGCGCCCATATGGAAAGCGAACTGGATGCCATCAGTGAACACCGGACCGACAAGGAGACGGTGCTCCAGGAATTCTACGGTCCTTTTGAAAAGGCCCTGAAGGTGGCGGACGAAAACATCCCGGTGGTGGAAAAACCGGTGATCGTCAGCGACGTGAAATGCGAGAAATGCGGCCGGTTCATGGTGGTGAAGGAGGGGCGCCACGGGAAATTCCTGGCCTGCCCCGGCTTCCCGGAATGCCGGAACACCAAGCCCATCCTGGTGAAGGTGGGGGTGAAGTGCCCCCAGTGCGGCGGGGAACTGATCGAACGGCACAGCAAGACGGGACGGCTGTTCTACGGCTGCGCCAACTATCCCACCTGCCGGTTCACCTCCTGGGACAAACCCACCAGCGAAAAATGCCCCCAGTGCGGCAGCATGATGGTGGAACACAAAGAGCGGAACGGGAAAACGGTGCTCCACTGCAGCAACGAGAAGTGTCCTAATGCCAGTTTGAGAAAAAAATAGGGTGTGTGAAAAAGTTTTTCACACACCGTCACTAGTCATCAGTCACTAGCCGAAGGAAGCCAGCTGACGCTGGCGGAACTTATGGCCTCCCGGAAGGCACATTCACAGAAATTCGCCTTGGCGGATTTCTTCCTTAGGCTGCGGACTAGTGACTAGAGACTAGAGACTAGAGACTGTATTATAGAAAGGTTTATACACATGACCATCCATATTATCGGAGCCGGGCTGGCCGGCTGTGAAGCCGCCTGGCAGCTGACCCGGCGGGGGATCCCGGTGATCCTCCACGAAATGCGCCCGGGAAAAAGCGATCCGGCCCACCATACGGCCCTTTTCAGCGAGCTGGTGTGCAGCAATTCCCTCCGGGCCAACAACATCGAAAATGCTGTAGGCCTCCTGAAAGAAGAGATGCGCCGGCTGGATTCCCTGATCCTTGCCGCCGCTGACGCCCATCAGGTGCCGGCCGGGGGCGCCCTGGCCGTGGACCGGGAAGGATTTGCCCAGGCAGTGACGGCCGCCATCCGGGAAAATCCCCTGGTGACCCTGGTGGAAGAGGAAGTCACCGATTACAGCCGGTTCGCCCCGGAAGACTACGTGATCACCGCTTCCGGACCGCTGACCAGCGGGGCTCTCTCGGAAGCCATCCAGCAGCTGGTGAAGAAGGATTACTTCCATTTCTTCGATGCGGCGGCTCCCATCGTCACGGTGGATTCCCTGGACCAGGAAAAGGTCTACAAGGCTTCCCGGTATGACAAGGGGGAGGCGGCCTACTACAACTGCCCCTTCACCAAAGAGGAGTACATCCGGTTCTGGCAGGAACTGTGCCGGGCGGAAACGGCTCCGGTGAAGGATTTCGAGCACAATGTGTTCGAAGCCTGCATGCCCATTGAGGAAATGGCCCTTCGGGGAGAGGACACCATGCGCTTCGGCCCCCTGAAACCGGTGGGGCTGCCGGATCCCCGGACCGGGGAGGACCCTTATGCGGTGGTCCAGCTGCGCCAGGACAACGGGGCGGGGACCCTGTACAACATTGTGGGCTTCCAGACCCATCTGAAATGGCCGGAACAGAAACGGGTGTTCCGGATGATCCCAGGTCTGGAAAATGCGGAATTCGTCCGCTACGGGGTTATGCACAAGAATTCCTATCTGAACAGCCCCCTGCTGCTGAATCCGGATTATTCCCTCCGGGAGCGGCCCCATTTCTATTTCGCCGGCCAGATGACCGGGGTGGAAGGGTATGTGGAAAGCGCTGCTTCCGGTCTGGCAGCGGGCATCTATGCGGCCCGGGCCATGGCCGGGAAGCCGCCGGTGCTGTTCCCCCGGGAAACCGCCATAGGGGCCCTGAGCCACTACATCAGCAACCCGGAAGTGAAGCATTTCCAGCCCATGAACATCAACTTCGGACTGATCGCTCCCTGGGACGGACCCAGGATCCGGGGCAAAAAAGAGAAAAATGCGGCCATAGCGGCCAGAAGTCTAAAATTTCTCGAAATTGTAAAAAATAACTTGCATGATTAGTCTGAATATGGTAGTATGAATTGTCGGGAATTCAATACAATTCGTACAATTTGAGGCGTGCCATGGAACAGACAAAAAGCCGCCTGCCGGATGGCTCCGGGGAAAAGTGGCCGGAGGATTTTGCCCTTTATCTGGAAGTGGAAAAGGACGATTCTCCCCTGACCATCGAGAACTATCTGGCGGATATCCGGCATTTCAAAGAGTTTATGGCCCAGCGGACCGAAGATTTCCGCTGGCCTCAGGTAACGGTCCTGGACATCCGTTCCTATCTTGCCCAGATGCATGACAGGGACCTGTCCCGGCGGACCATTGCCCGGCGGATTTCCTCCCTGCGGTCCTTCTACCGGTATCTCCGGCGGGAAGGCCGGGTGAAGACCAACCCCTTTACCCGGGTGAGGACCCCCAAACTGGAAAAGAAGCTGCCTGTGTTTTTGGAAGAATTCGAAATCAATCTCCTGCTGCGGATGCCGGACTGCACCACCGTCCTGGGCCGCCGGGACAGGGCCATCCTGGAATTCCTCTATTCCACAGGCTGCCGTGTTTCGGAACTGGTGGGACTTACGCTGACCCGGGTGGATCTGGGCAACCGGTATGCCATCCTGCTGGGGAAGGGACGGAAGGAACGGCTGGTGCCTCTGGGCCATCCCTGTGTGGCGGCCATGGAGGACTATCTCCGGCACAGCCGGGGGACGCTGATGGAAAAATACCAGGCGCCCCGTCACCAGACCGTCTTCGTGAACAGCCGGGGCCGGCCTCTCAGCGCCCGGAGCGTACGGAGGATCCTGGACAAATATGTGGAAATGACAGCCCTGCAGAAGCATGTGAGCCCCCACACCATCCGGCACACCTTTGCCACCCATCTGCTGGACCACGGAGCGGATCTGCGGGCGGTGCAGGAACTGCTGGGCCATGTGAGCCTTTCCACCACGCAAATCTACACGCATGTGACGGCGGAGCGTCTTACCGCCGTTTATGAAAAACATCATCCAAGGGCCTAGGAGGGACCAATTATGTTGCCATTACTGGAAAAAACGAGAATGATCAACAAACTGCTGCAGAACACGGAAACCGTCAGCTACAAAAAGATGGCGGAAGTGCTCAAGGACGTGATCAAGGCAAACATCTACATCGTCTCCAGCGAGGGAGAGCTGCTGGGCTACTCCATCCTGGACGGCTTTGAATGTGAGCTGATGATCAAAAAGGTGCTGGACGTGGGCAAATTCCCCGCCGACTATGTAAAATGGCTGGAAGGGATCCGGGAGACTTCTTCCAACTACCGTCTGGTGAAGAACATGTGCGCTTTCAGCGAAGGGACCAAATGCCTGTTTGAAAGCAAATACACCACGGTGGTGCCCATTTTCGGCAACGGTGTCCGTCTGGGTACCCTGATCCTGGGCAAATTCAAGAAGGAATTCGTGGACAGCGACCTGCTGCTCAGCGAATATGCCGCCACTGTCATCGGTATGCAGCTGCTCCATGACAAGGCCATGCACATCGAAGAAGCCAGCCGGAAGAAGGCCATGGTCCAGATCGCCTTCTCCAACCTGAGCTACAGCGAACTGGAAGCCATCTCCGAAATCCTCAAGGCGCTGCCCGGGGACGAAGGACTGCTGGTGGCCAGCAAGATCGCCGACCAGGCCGGCATCACCCGGAGCGTCATCGTCAACGCCCTGCGGAAATTCGAAAGTGCCGGGGTACTGGAAACCGAATCCCTGGGGATGAAGGGGACCTATGTGCGGATCCTCAACGAATACCTCCGGGACGGGCTGAAGGAACACAAGAAATAAGAAGGAATTTTAGGGAAAGGGTCAGGCTGCAGGGGCAGTTTGACCCTTTTTCTCCTTTATGGTAGTATGATAGGGATATGGGGCTGCTGCTCTGGCAGCGGCCCCGTCAGCGGTCAGCTGTCAACGGTCAGCGGCCGAAGGAGGCCGGCCCAGCCGGCTTTGATAGAAGAAAACCTATGGAAAGGAAATTTTCCCTATGCTCAATCTGGATGCGTCTCTGGTCTACCGGATCCCGGCGCTGCTGTTTACCATCACCGTCCATGAATATGCCCACGGGGCCATGTCCGCCAGCCTGGGGGATCCCACTCCGGAAGGGGACGGACGGCTTACCATGAATCCCCTGGCCCATCTGGATCTGATCGGGTCCCTGATGCTGATCCTGGTGGGGTTCGGCTGGGCCAGGCCGGTGCGGGTGGATCCCCGGTACTATGCCAATCCCCGGAAGGGAATGCTGCAGGTGGCTTTCGCCGGTCCGGCCAGCAACCTGCTGGTCACCTTCCTGGCCATGTTCCTCCAGCTGTTCCTGGCCCGGTATTTCAACGCCGGCCGGGGAGTGCTGCTGTTCTTGAACTGGCTTATGCTTTATAATGTATGGTTTGCCTTTTTCAATCTGCTGCCCATTCCGCCCATGGATGGGTACAATGTGCTGCGGACCTGGCTGCCCCTGGACAAGAGCCTGGCCTATGAACGGCTGGTGGGGCCCTACAGCAATCTGCTGCTGATCGTCCTGTGTTTCACCGGCATCGTCAGTGTGGTGGTGTCGCCCCTGTCCACCCTGTTTCTCCAGCTGTGCCGGGGGATCCTGGCACTGTTCCTGTTCTGACCGGGAAGAAGGCAGCCTGTGTATCAAGTGAAACTGGCGGATTTCGAAGGGCCTCTGGACCTTCTGATCCATCTCATTGAAAAAGACAAGATCGACATCTACGATATTCCCATCGTTTCCGTGACGGAGCAGTATGTGGCCTATCTCAATGCCATGCAGGAATACAACCTGGATGTGGCCAGCGAATTCCTGCTGATGGCGGCCATGCTGCTCCAGATCAAATCCCGGATGCTGCTGCCCAAGCCCCCGGCGGAGGAAGGGGAAGAAGAGGCGGATCCCCGGCAGATGCTGGTGGACATGCTGGTGGAATACCGGAAGACCAAAAAGCTGGCCCAGGCCCTGCGGGAATGTCTCCAGCGGGCCAGTCTCCATACGGCCCGGTCTCCGGAACCCCAGGGCAGGGTGCTCCAAAAGGTGAAACGGTACGGGCTGGGGGATCTGCTCCGGGCCCTGGCGGGCCTTCTGCCCCGGCAGGAAGAGGGGGATACGGTGATCCCCCGGCAGGAATTCCCCATCCAGGACCGGATGGAGGCCATCCGGGACGCCCTGCACAGCCGGAAGGGAAACCTGGACTTCCGGCAGCTGCTCCAGGACCGGAAAAACCACAGCGAGGTAATCGCCACCTTCCTGGCGGTGCTGGAACTGCTGCGGCTGAAGGAAATCGAACTGATCCAGGAGGAGCCCTTCGGACCCATGGTCCTGGAGCCCCGGAAGGAGGCAACCCATGAAACTCACCAAGACCGCTGAAATGGAAGCCCTGCTGTTTGCCAGCGGGGATCCCCTGACCCTGGAGCGGGCGGCAGGGGCCCTGTTCATCACCCAGGATGAGGCGGCCCGTCTTCTGGAAGAGCTCCAGCAGCAGTACCGGCAGGCGGACCGGGGCATCCAGCTGCGGAAAGTGGCCGGAGGCTGGCAGCTGGTGACCAAGAAGGAGGCCGCCGGGCTGGTCCGCCGGCTCCAGGAAAAACAGGAAGTGAAATTGTCCAACGCGGCCATGGAGACCCTGGCCATCGTGGCCTTCAAACAGCCGGTGACCAAAAGTGAAATGGAGGCCATCCGGGGGGTGAAAGTGGACGGGGTGCTCAGTACCCTGGTGGAACTGGACCTGGTGGGGGAAGTGGGCCGGAAGGAAGTGATCGGCCGCCCCATCCTGTACGGGACTACGGAAGAATTTTTGCGGGTGTTCGGACTGGATTCCCTGGAAGACCTGCCCCAGCTGCCGGATGAGGTGCTGGAAGGCCGCTTGGAAGGACCGGAACCCTTATTTGACTGACGGAAAGGAATTGCAGAACCAATGGAACAGACCAAGGAACGGCTGCAGAAAGTCATGGCAGCGGCCGGTGTGGCATCACGCCGGGAATGTGAAAAGATCATCCTGGCAGGACGGGTCCAGGTGAACGGGAAACCGGTGACGGAACTGGGCACCCGGGTGGGGAAGGCGGACCGGATCACCGTGGACGGGAAAGCCCTCCACCGGAAAAGCGCCCGGCACACCTATCTGCTGTACAAGCCCCGGGGGGTGGTGACCACCATGAAGGATCCCCAGGGCCGGCGGACAGTGGCGGACCTGATGGCCGGGCTCCATCAGCGGCTGTACCCGGTGGGGCGGCTGGATTACCTGACCGAAGGGCTGCTGCTGATGACCAACGACGGGGAACTGGCCCAGCATCTGACCCATCCCAGCCACCATGTAGACAAGACCTATGAAGTGGAAGTCCACGGCCGGGTGCCGGAAGAAAAACTGGATGTGCTGCGGCTGGGGGTGCCCCTGGAAGATGGGCTCACGGCGCCGGCGGTGGTCTATGTGAAGAAGTGGGATCCGGAAAAGAACCTGACCTGGTTCACGGTGACCATCCATGAGGGAAGGAACCGGCAGGTCCGGCGGATGTGCGATTTCATCGGGTTCCCGGTGAAATCCCTGAAACGGATCCAGGTGGGGACCCTGACCCTGGAAGGCATGAAAAAGGGAGAATTCCGGGAACTGACTCCGGAAGAAGTGGCCTCCCTGGAAAGCCCGGTGGAGAAATGACCCGGGTGATCGTGGTGGGGGCCGGGGCCGCCGGGATCCTGGCAGCCATCAAGGCGGCGGAAAACGGAGCCCGGGTGCTCCTTCTGGAAAAAATGGCCATGCCCGGCCGGAAGCTGATGATCACCGGCAAGGGCCGTTGCAACATCACCAATGCCTGTGACATGAGGGATATGATCCCCATGATCCCCGGAAACGGAAAATTTTTATTTGGGGCTTTTCATACCTTCACCAATCGGGATATAATGGAACTGTTGGAGGAAAACGGCCTGCCGGTGAAAGTGGAACGGGGCGGCCGGGTGTTCCCCCAGAGCGACCGGGCCCTGGATGTGGTGGATACCCTGAAGAAGATCCTCCGGAAAAAGAAAGTGGAGCTGCGGACCAACACCCGGGTCCGGGATCTGGTCCTGGAAGGCGGCCGGGTCACCGGGGTGGTCACCGGGGACGGCCGGACCCTGGCGGCGGATGCGGTGGTGATCACCACCGGCGGCGCTTCCTATCCCCGGACCGGTTCCACAGGGGACGGCTATGGACTGGCCCGGGAAGCCGGCCACACCATTGTGACTCCCCGTCCGGCCCTGGTGCCCCTGGAAAGCGATGATCCGGAAATCCGGGCCCTCCAGGGCCTGAGCCTGCGAAACGTGCGGGGGACACTGCTCCAGGGCAGCAGGGTACTGGGGCAGGAATTCGGGGAGATGCTGTTCACCCATTTCGGGGTCAGCGGTCCCATCATCCTTACCCTGTCCCGGGCGGCTTCCACCGCCTGGAAGAAGGATCCCCAGGCCATCCTGGATCTGGCCATCGACCTGAAGCCGGCTCTGACGCCGGAACAGCTGGATGCCCGGATCCAGCGGGATTTTGCCAAATACAGCCGGAAACAGCTGAAGGCCGGGCTCCATGACCTGCTGCCCCAGAGCCTGATCCCGGTGATCATCGATGCTGCCTGCCTGAAGCCGGAGCAGGAAGTGAACCAGATCACCCGGAAGGAACGGCAGCGGCTGGTGGAGACCCTGAAAGCCTTCATGGTGCCCCTTTCCGGCACCCGTCCCCTGGCGGAAGCCATTGTCACCGCCGGGGGCGTCAGCACCAAAGAAATCAATCCCTCCACCTTTGCTTCCAAAAAGGTGCCCAACCTGTACTTTGCGGGAGAAGTGATGGATGTGGATGGATATACCGGCGGCTACAACCTCCAGGCAGCCTTTTCGTCGGGCTGCGTGGCAGGGACCCATGCCGCCCTGGATGGAAAAGAGGAATCTGTGTGAAAAAAATCATCATTGCCATCGATGGCCCGGCCGGGGCCGGGAAAAGCACCATTGCCAAAAAAGTGGCGGCCCTCCTGGGCTATGCCTATATCGACACGGGCGCCATGTACCGTACGGTAACCCTGCGCTTCCTGGAAAGCGGTCTGCCTTTCAGTGAAGCGGCGGTGACGGCCATTGCGGAAAAGATTTCCATTACCTTCCGGTATGGGAACGGGGTGAACCGGGTGTTTGCGGACGGGGAAGAAGTCACCGATGCCATCCGCAGCCTGGAAGTGTCCCGGAACGTGTCCAAAGTGGCAGCCGTGGGCGGTGTGCGCACAGCCATGGTGGCGGCCCAGCGGAAGATCGGCAATCAGGGCGGGGTGGTCATGGACGGCCGGGACATCGGCACCGTGGTGTTCCCCCAGGCGGAACTGAAGGTGTTCCTTACCGCTTCCGTGGAGGAACGGGCCCGGCGCCGGTACCTGGAACTGAAGGAAAAAGGCACGGAGGTATCCCTGGAAGACCTGGAACAGCGCATTGCCCAGCGGGATGCCCTGGATGAGAACCGGGAAATCTCTCCCCTCCGGTGTGCGGAAGATGCCCGGTATCTGGATTCCACCAGCCTGACCATTGATCAGGTGACGGAAAAAATCGCGGCCATGGCCAGAGAGGTGCTGTAGTATGTGGTACCGGTTTGTCCAGCTGCTGTTTTCCATCCTGTTCCGGATCATTTACCGGCTCCGGGTCATCGGCCGGGAGAACATCCCCAGGAAGGGTCCGGTGGTCATCGCCTGCAACCATGTGAGCCTGCTGGATCCGCCCATGGTGGGTACGGCCTCTTCCCGGCCCGTCCATTTCATGGCCAAAAGCGAACTGTTCGTGCCGGTGCTGGGGACCCTGTACAAAAGCCTGGGGGCCTTTCCGGTCCACCGGGGCGCCGGGGATGCCCATGCCATCCGGACAGCGCTCACCATCCTGAAGCATCAGGAAGTGCTGGGGATCTTTCCGGAAGGGCACCGGAGCCGGGACGGGAAACTGGGGAAAGCCCAGCCCGGAGCCCTGGCCATCGCCCTGAAGGGCAAGGCGGAAGTGGTGCCCGCCTGCATCCTGGGCAGCGACCTGAAGCACCGGAAGAGTTTCTGGCCCCGGATCACCGTGGTGTTCGGCAAGCCCATGAAACTGGAAAATGAACAGGGAAATAAATTGAAAGTGGAGGAGCTGAGCGAAGAGCTGATGAGGGAAATCCAGGCTCTGATGGATGCGCACAGCGAAAATTGACGGATGAAAATCTATGTTGCAGACCCCTGCGGCTTCTGTTATGGTGTAAAAAGAGCAATAAACGTTGCAGAAGTGCAAGCAAAAGGGTATAATGATAGTATTGCCACTCTGGGTGAATTGGTTCATAATCCCCGTGTTGTAGAAAAACTGAAACAGCAAGGTGTAGAATGCAAGGAGAAGCTGGCGCAATTCGCGGCTGGCGATACAGTCATATTCCGTTCCCACGGTGTGGGGCCCGCTCTCTACGAGGAGGCCCGGCAGCGGGAACTGAACGTCATCGATGCCACTTGTCCTCATGTGCGGAAAGCACAGAAAACGGCTGCTGAACTGGCAGGTGAAGGCCGTTTTGTCATCATTGTTGGGGAAAAGCGTCATCCTGAGGTGCAAAGTATCAAGGCTTGGGCAGGCAGCGATTCTGTGGTCATTGAAACATCCGATGACCTTGGATCTCTTCCTGAAAAAGATAAGTTTGGGGTAGTCAGTCAGACGACTTTTGAAGCTGAGAAGTTTAACCTTCTGCTTCGAATGGCTCAGGAGAAACGTCCGGGCGACTATAAAGTCGTGCGAACCATTTGCACTGCCACCGCAGAACGACAGGCTGCCGCACGGCAGCTGGCAGGGAAAACAGATGCTTTCTTCGTATTTGGCGGCAAGAACAGCGCGAACACGAGACATCTGTGGGAACTGGCCAGGGAAATCAATCCCCGTTCCTATCTTTTGCAGGACGCCAGTGAGATCACGGGACCGATGCTGGCCGGAGCACAAAAAATTGGCATCACTGCTGGCGCATCGACGCCGCAGGAAATTATTGAGGAGGCTATTGGAACTATGGAAACGATGGAAAGTTTGTTGGGCGAACAGGAATGCATGAAATTGCACATTGGCATGATTGTGGAGGCTACCGTGGTAGAAGTGACCGATGATGAGGTCGTGGTAGACTTCGGGTATCAGAGTGAAGGGTCTGTGGCCTTCGACCAATGGACTTTGGGTGGTACCAAGGACACCGTAGCCCCCACTGTGAAACCGGGCGACAAAGTGACCCTGAAAGTCATTGCCAGCGAAAACCAGGATGGTCTGGTTGTCCTGAGCAGAACCAAAGCGGAAGCCGATCAGGCCTGGCTGAAACTGCCGGAAGAACTGGCTGACAAGAAGACCGTTCAGGTCAAGGGCCTGCGGGCTGTCAAAGGCGGCCTGACTGTTTCCTACGAAGGACTGACTGGCTTCATCCCCGCTTCCCACCTGGATCTGAAGCATGTGGATGATGTAAAAGAATATGAAGGCAAGGATCTGGAAGTTTCTCTGCTGGAAATCAATCCGGAAAAGAAACGTCTGGTATTCTCCCGCAGAAACGTTCTGCGTGAAGAACGGGCTGCCAAGAACGCTGCCTGGAAGGAAGAAAGAGCCAAACGGGAAGAAGAACGTCATGAAGCCCTGGAAAAAGCTTTCCAGACCTTCCATGAAGGCGAAACCGTTGAAGGGACCATCAAGAGCATCGTTGATTTCGGTATGTTCGTGGAAATCGCTCCCATGGTCCAGGGCCTGGTGCACATCTCTGAAGTGTCCTGGGACCGCAGCGTGAAACCGGCTGACCTGTACAAAGTAGGCGAAAAGATCAACGTGTACATCAAAGGCCTGGACGAAGAAAAAGGCCGTATCAGCCTGTCCGTCAAGGCTCTCCAGGAAGATCCCTGGGTGGCTGCCGCCAAGGAATTCCGCGTGGGTGATGTAGTGACCGGTACCGTTGTACGGTTCCTGCCCTTCGGCGCCATTGTAAAACTGAACGACAAGAACGAAGGCATGATCCACATTTCCGAAATCGCTGAACAGCGGATCGACAAACCGGAAGATGTTCTGGAAATCGGTCAGGAAGTAAAGGTCAAAGTCCTGCGTGTGGATACCGAACACAAGAAGATTGCCCTGAGCATCACCAAAGCCAAGGAAGATGCAGAAAAGGCTGAAATGCGTCAGTATCTGGGCAAGAAGAGCACTCTGTCCCAGGGCCTGGGCGAAAAACTGGCCGAAGCAGAAGCGGAAGCCCATAAATAAGTAAGAGAGGTTTGTCATAGATGAAAAGCCGGGAGAGCCGTAAAATCGATCATATCAAGTATGCCCTGCACCTTGAGGATGGTCCTTGCGCCACCGGCTTTTCTGATATGCAGGTGATGCACTGCTGCCTGCCCCAGGTGGACCGGCGGAAAGTGGACCTTTCCGTGAGCCTGCCCGGGGTGGGGACCCTGTCCCAGCCCCTGGTGATCGACGCCATCACCGGCGGGGCGGAGGCCGTAAAGTCCATCAACCGGGATCTGGCGGTGGTGGCCCGGGAAACCGGGTGCGCCATGGCCGTGGGGTCCCAGTACGGGGCTGTGCGGAAAGGGCTGTATGCAGACACCTACCAGGTGGTCCGGAGGGAGAATCCCAAGGGTGTGGTCTTTGCCAACGTGAGCGCGCTGGCCACTCCGGAGGAAGCCCGGCGGGCCGTGGACATGGTGGAAGCCCAGGCACTGGAGATCCATCTCAACAGTGCCCAGGAACTGGCCATGGAAGAAGGGGACCGGGATTTTTCCCGGTGGCTGGAGCAGATTGCAGCCATCTGCAGCCAGTCGGAAGTCCCTGTGATCGTGAAGGAAACAGGCTGCGGCATGGCCCGGGAAGAAGCCAGACGCCTGCTGGACTGCGGGGTATCCATCCTGGATACCGGCGGAGCCGGCGGGACCAATTTCCCGGCCATCGAAGGCTGCCGCTATCCGGAAGGGAACCGGGAACTGTCCCAGTGGGGCATTCCCTCGGCGCTGTCCCTTTTGGAAACCGTGGAAGCCAAAGGCTGGCAGAACGGAATCATCGCTTCCGGCGGAATCCGGTCGGCCCTGGATGTGTTCCGGGCCCAGGTGCTGGGAGCCAATGCAGTGGGGATGGCTGGAAATATCCTGCGTCTTGTCCGGGAAGGCGGGACCCTGTTGGCCATCCAACGGATACGGCAGCTCCTGGAAGCTGTCAAAGATTTCTACACCCTTACCGGGTGCACCAGAGGGACGGAGCTGCGGCAGGTCCGGTATTATTTTACCGGGGACCTGGCCGCGGCAGTCCGTTCTTTTTCCTACGGGGAAAAACGAATTTAACTGAAAGAGGTTCTTTTTCATGAGCAAACCCATAGTTGCCATTGTCGGCAGACCCAATGTCGGCAAATCAACACTATTTAACATATTTGCCGACAGCCGGATCTCCATTGTGGAAGATACCCCCGGCGTGACCCGTGACCGTCTCTATGCCGATGCGGAATGGCTGGACCGGAAGTTCACCATGGTGGATACCGGCGGCATCGAGATGCAGAACACCGATTCCATTGCCGTATCCATCCGGCAGCAGGCGGAAGTGGCTGTACGGGAAGCGGATGTGATTTTGTTTGTGTGTGATGCCCGGACGGGGATCACCAATGACGATATGGAAGTGGCCAAGATGCTCCGGCAGTCCAGAAAACCGGTGGTCCTGGCGGTGAACAAGGCGGATACGCCCAAGCAGGAAGCGGAAGCCTACGAATTCTACAATCTGGGCATCGGGGAACCCTACCTGATTTCCGCCTCCAACCGGCTGAATCTGGGGGATCTCCTGGATGCGGTGGTGGAAAAGTTCCCGGAAGAAGGGGACGAGGACGATGACAGCGAAGACGTGATCAAGGTGGCCATCATCGGCCGCCCCAATGTGGGGAAATCTTCCATCTTCAACGACATCATCGGCCAGACCCGGTCCATTGTCAGCGACGTGGCCGGGACCACCCGGGACGCCATCGACGTGCCAGTGGAAAAAGACGGCCAGACCTATCTGTTCATCGATACTGCCGGTATGCGCCGGAAGGGGAAAATCGACGAACCCATCGAAAAATACAGCATCATCCGGACCCTCCGGGCGGTGGACCGGAGCGACGTGGTGCTGCTGGTGCTCAACGCCGTGGAAGGGATCACGGAACAGGACAAGAAAATCGCCGGCTATGCCCATGAAGCGGGCAAGGGGATCGTAATCGTGGTGAATAAATGGGATCTGTATCCCAACAAGACCGTCATGTCCACGGAAGAGTTCACCAAACAGATCCGCCATGAGCTGATCTTCATGCCCTATGCCAATGTGGTGTACGTGTCCGCCCTGACCCAGCAGCGGATCAGCCGTCTGCCGGAAATGATCAAGGATGCGGCGGAAGCCAACGCCATGCGGATTTCCACCAGCGTGCTGAACCAGGTGGTCACCGACGCAGTGGCCATGAACCAGCCGCCCATGGAAAAGGGCAAACGGCTGAAGATCCTCTACACCACCCAGGTGAAGGTAAAGCCGCCCACCTTCGTGATTTTCTGCAACGAACCGGAAATCATGCATTTCTCCTATCAGCGGTATCTGGAAAACCAGCTGCGGGAAGCCTTCGGGTTCAAAGGCACTCCCATCAACATCATCGTCCGGGGCAAGAACGAGGACGAGGCGTAAGGACGGTCGATCACTATGGATTATCTGCTCAGTGGGGTCATCGGGTATCTCCTGGGATCCGTTTCCTGCGGCCTGCTTCTGGTGAAGCTGATCTGCGGCATCGATATCCGGGATTACGGCAGCCACAACATCGGAGCCACCAACGTGTTCCGGACCGTAGGGGCCCGGATGGCATCCTTCGTGCTCCTGGGAGACCTGCTCAAGGGTGTGCTGGCTCTTTATCTGGTGAACCATTATGTTTCCTCTGATTTGACGGTGCTGATCCTGTGCGCCACCTGTGCCATCCTGGGACACAGTTTTTCCTGGATGTGCGGGTTCAAAGGAGGCAAGGGTGTGGCCACCGGTCTGGGGATCCTGCTGTACTTCATGCCGGAAGTGGCGGTGTTTGCCCTGACCATCTGGCTGGCCACGGTGTTCGTCACCCGGTATGTGTCCCTGGGGTCCATCCTGGCGGCTCTGGCGGCGCCTTTTTCCGCCTGGTATCTGGGCTATGACGGCCGGCTTGTGGCCTTTGTGGGCCTGTGTGCCGCCGTAGTGGTGGCCCGCCATTACCAGAACATGATCCGCCTGAAAAACGGAACCGAAAGCAAGATCCGGCAGGGGCATTGGAAGAAATGATAGGGGTGTGAAAGGATTCACACCCCGGTCGCGGGCCTTGGGTCGCGGATTGCGGCCAAAGGGGCTGTTGCCCAGGCAACAGTCCCTTTTTTAATGCAAAGGAGTTGAAACGATGAAAGCAGCAGTCATTGGAGCCGGCAGCTGGGGGACGGTACTGGCCCAGATCCTGGCGGACAATGGACGGGAGGTGGCCCTTTGGGCCCGGAACCCGGAAAAAGCGGCCCGGATCCGGGAAACCCGGTGCAATGCCGATTATCTGCCGGATTTCCGGCTGTCCCCTTCCATTCAGGTTACCGCAGACCTGCAGGAAGCCCTGGAGGGCGCTGAAGTGCTGGTGTTCGTGGTGCCCTCCAAGGGCATGGGGACCATTGCCCGGCAGGCGGCCCGCTTCACCGATTGCCGCAGCCAGGTGATCCTGTCCTGTACCAAGGGGTTCGATTTGTCCACCCACAAGCTGATGACGGATATTCTGGAGGAGACATTCCCTCACGCCCGGGCCATTGCTGCCCTCAGCGGGCCCAACCTGGCCCGGGAAATCGCCCAGAAGCAGCCGGCGGCCACGGTGATCGCCTGCCGGAACATGAAGGAAGCCCGGTTCCTCCAGCAGTGCTTCCTGACCCCCTATTTCCGGCCCTATACTTCTCCGGATCTGATCGGGGTGGAGCTGTGCGGCTGTGTAAAGAACTGCATCGCCCTGGTGGGAGGCATGCTCTCCGGCATGGGCTTCGGAGAAAATGCCCAGGCCGGGCTGATCACCCGGGGCCTGGCGGAGCTCACCCGTCTGGGGATGAAGTTGGGGGCCCACCGGGCCACCTTTTTCGGATTGGCTGGGGTGGGGGATCTGATTGCCACCTGCACCAGTCCTCTCAGCCGGAACCGGTCCGCCGGCTATGCCCTGGCTCGGGGAAAGACCCTGGAAGAGATTACCGGAGGCACCCGGATGGTCATCGAAGGCATCAACGCCACTCCGGTGGTCCGGGAGCTGGCCCGGACCCATCAGGTGGAAATGCCCATCATCGAACAGCTGTACCAGGTGCTGTTCCAGGGCAAGGACGTGAAACGGGCCATTGAAGACCTGATGAAAAGAACATTGAAGAAAGAGTAGCATTCTGCAGAACCGTATGATATAATGTCTACCTAGGAAGGATTAACATTCTTGTGGAAAGGATAGATTACACATGAACAACGAGAGGAAATCGGAATTTTACTTAGTCAGAGAGGAAATTCTTCCGGAAGCAATCAAAAAGACCATCCTGGTAAAGGAGATCCTGAAACGGGGAAAGATGAAGACGGTGAACGAAGCCGTAAGCAAGGTGGGGCTCAGCCGCAGTGCTTACTACAAATACAAGGATTATGTATTCCCGTTCTATGATGCCAGCAAGGAAAAAGTCATCACCATCTCCCTGCTGCTGGAACATAAGCCCGGGGTTCTTTCCAGTGTGCTCAATACCATTGCTGCAGACGGAGGCAGCGTGATCACCATCAACCAGGGCGTGCCTCTCCAGGGAGTGGCCAACACCACCATTTCCGTGGAGACCAAATACCTGAACATCGATATGGAAGCCCTGATGGACAAGCTGCGCCTCATCGAAGGGGTGAAGCGGCTGGATGTACTGGGCCAGGTGGATTAATGGTTGTGAAATTCAATTTCACAACCTGTCACTAGTCACTAGCTGAAGGGTAAAATTTGCCAGGGGCAAATTTTTTCCAACGGCTGCAGACTAGGGACTAGAGACTAGAGACTAAAGACTCTTATAGGTGTATAGAACCATTTCGGGCTGCCCCTGTGGCAGCCCTTATTAACCGGGGAGGATGAGGGTATGGCGAATAAAATGAAACAGATCAACATTGGACTGCTGGGCGCCGGCACCGTTGGGGGCGGCGTGATCCTGGTGCTGAACCAGAACCGGGACCTGATCACGGAACGGGTAGGAGCGGAAATCCGGATCAAAAAAGTCCTGGCCCGTCATCCGGAAAAAGTCCGGGCCCTGGATGCCAGTCTGCCCACCACCGACAAGATCGAGGACATCGTCAACGATCCGGACATCAGCATCGTGGTGGAACTGATGGGACGGGAACATCCGGCCCTGGAATACATGGAAGCCGCCCTCCGGGGCGGGAAGAACGTGGTTACCGCCAACAAGGATGTGGTGGCCACCCACGGGAAGGAACTGTTCGAACTGGCAGCCGCCCACCATGTGGATTTTCTGTTTGAAGCCGCCGTGGCCGGGGGCATCCCCATTATCCGTCCTCTGAAGGAAAGCCTGGCCGCCAACCGGATCAGCAAGATCATGGGGATCATCAACGGCACCACCAACTACATGCTCACCAAGATGACCCAGGAGCACATGGATTTTGCGGAAGTGCTGAAGGAAGCCCAGGACAAGGGCTATGCGGAAAGCGACCCCACCGCCGATGTAGGCGGTTTCGACGCAGCCCGGAAAATCGCCATCCTGGCCTCCATTGCCTTCAACAGCCGGGTGGGGCTGGACGATGTGTACGTGGAAGGCATCGACAAGATCTCTTCCCGGGACATTGAATATGCCGATGAACTGGGCTATGTGATCAAGCTTCTGGGCATTGCCAAGCAGAAGGAGGGCAAGGGCGTCAGCGCCCGGGTCCATCCCACCATGCTCCGGAAGGACCATCCTCTGGCCACGGTCAACGATGTGTTCAACGCCGTGTACGTGGAAGGCCAGCCGGTGGGCGAAGCCATGTTCTTCGGCCGGGGGGCCGGACGGATGCCCACGGCCAGTGCCGTTTGCGGGGACATCATCGAAAGCACCCGGAACATCCTGGCCGGCTGCACTGGCCGGGTGGGCTGCACCTGCTACGAAGCCAAACCCATGCTGCCCCCGGAAGAAATCATCTCCCCCTGCTACATCCGGATGCTGGTGGAAGATCAGCCCGGGGTATGGGCCACCATTGCCTCCGCCTTCGGGGAAAACAAGGTCAGCCTGAAAACCGTTGTCCAAAAACGGTCCCTGGGCACCCTGGCGGAAATCGTGGTGATCACCTACGGGGTATCGGAATTTGCCCTGCGGAAAGCCGCCGACGCCCTGTCCAAACTGGCTGTAGTGGCCCGGATCTGCAACATCATCCGGGTGGAAGACAGCACCCTGGAATGAGGAAGAGGGGCTGATCATGGCAGATATGCGCAGAAAAGTCACGGTACGGGTCCCGGCCACTTCCGCCAACTGCGGACCTGGGTTCGACTGCCTGGGACTGGCCTGTACCCTGTACAATGTATTTACCTATGAACTGGTGCCGGAAGGGGAAGGGGTCACGGCCACGGCCGAAGGCCAGGATTCCGCATCCCTGCCCCAGGGCCGGAACAACCTGGCGGCTTCCGCCTTCTACACCCTGTGGGAGAAGCTGGGCCAGCCGGCCACCGGACTGCGGATCACGTCCCGGATCCAGGTGCCCGTATCCCGGGGCCTGGGCAGCAGCTCCACAGCCATTGTGGCCGGGCTGACCGCAGCCAATGCACTGGCCGGGAACCCTCTTTCCAAAGAAGAGCTGGTGACGGAAGCCACCTTGATTGAAGGCCATCCGGACAATGTGGCCCCGGCCATTCTGGGAGGCATCACCGTGAACGTGATGGAAGGGGGCAAAGTGGAGAGCCTGAAACTGGCCCTGGCCAAACCTCTCCAGCTGGTGGTGCTGGTGCCTTCCCTGCCCCTGCCCACCTCCAAGGCCCGGGCGGCCCTGCCCAAGCAGGTGCCCCACCGGGATGCGGTGTACAATGTGAGCCGGGCGGCCCTCCTGGTAGGGTCCCTGCTTACCGGGGACTACCATTTCCTGCGGACGGCCCTGGAAGACAGACTCCATCAGCCCTACCGGCTGCCCCTGATCCCCGGGGCGGAGGAAGCCCTGGAAGGGGCCCGGCAGGCCGGTGCCTACAACGGGATCATTTCCGGTGCCGGTTCCACCCTGCTGGCCTATGTGCCGGCGGATACCGATGCCCGGAAAGTGGGGGAGGCCATGGCCGAACCCTTCCGGAAGCGGAATATGGAAACGGCCCTGCATTATCTGGACATCGATCCGGAAGGGGCCAAAGTCATCGAATAAGGAGGAATCGTCCATGCTGCAGTTCCATTACATCCATCATGCCTGTTTCACCCTGTGTGACGGAAAAACCACCCTGCTGTTCGATCCGTACCTGGAAGGGAACCCGGAAGGACTGAAGCCGGAGGACCTGAAAGCGGACGTGATCTTTGTTTCCCATTACCACGGAGACCATCTGGGCGCGGCTTACGAGATCGCCAAAGCCAATGACGCCCTGATCGTTTCCACCGCGGAAATCGCCAACGATGCGGCGGCCCACGGGCTCCGGTCCCACGCCATGCACCTGGGGGGCACCCATACCTTCCCCTTCGGCCGGGTGCGGGTGACTCCGGCTTTCCACGGCAGCGGCATTGCCGGAGGGCACGCCTGCGGATTCATTGTGGAATTTGGCGGGAAAACCGTGTATTTTGCCGGAGACACCAGCGTGTTCGGGGATATGGCCCTTTTGTCCCGGCTGGAAACCATCGATGCGGCCCTGCTGCCCATCGGGGACAACTACACCATGGGGCCCGAAGATGCCCGGCTGGCAGCGGAACTGCTGAACGTGCCGCTGGTGATTCCCATCCATTACAATACCTGGCCCATCATCGCCCAGGATCCGGAAGCTTTCAAGAAAGAAGTGGAAGCCACCACCCAAAGCAAAGTGCTGGTGGTGGAACCGGGGAAGACGGTGGAATTGTAAGGGGTCTGCTGCCGGTGGAGCCGAACTGTCAACTGTCAGCTGTCAACGGCCGAAAGAGAAATTTGCAGGCAAATTTTTTGCATAGGGCAATCATACGGCTTCTGACAATCAAGGAGGGGGTGACGCATTGCGTCACCCCCTCCTTTACAACTTGCCCCAAGTAAAGTACAATGGTGTTTGTTGAATATCCGTTGTACCTTACAAAAAAATTTTGAGGTGATATCGTTGAACGTTTATCTTGGGGTCATTATTGGTTATGCCCTGCTGCTGATCCTGCTGGGACATCTGGTGGGGAAACACGTGAAGGGGGCCGCGGATTTCTTTGTGGGGGGCCGCTCCTTCAACGCGGGTCTCCTGTTCACCACCCTGATTGCCGCCAACATCGGGGCAGGCTCCACCGTAGGGGTCACGGGCCTGGCTTACAAAGCCGGTGTTTCCAGCTGGTGGTGGATCGGCTGCAGCGGCCTGGGTTCCCTGATCCTGGCCTATATTGTGGGGCCGGCCGTATGGAAAGTGGCCCGGAAGCACAATCTGTACACCATGGGGGATTATCTGGATTTCCGGTATTCCCACGCTTTCCGGGGCGTGACCTCCACCATGATGGCCATCGGCACCCTGGCCCTGTTTTCCGGCCAGCTGCTGGGCATTGCCTGGATCCTGAACGTGGTGGCCGGCATTGAAAAGCTCTACGGCATCATCATCGCCGCCGTGGTGGTGACCCTGTATTTCTCCGCCGGGGGCATCAAAAGCGCCGCCATCGTGAACATCATCGAACTGATCGTGATCCTTCTGGGGTTCTGCATCGCCGCCCCCTTCGCCCTCCAGTATGTGGGCGGGTGGAGCGGTCTCCAGGCGGCGGTGGCCAGCCATATGGCCGACCCTGCCCGGACGGCCCGGTATTTTTCCTGGGACGGACTGGGGACTTCCACCATCCTGGGCTATTTCCTGATGCTGACTCCGGCTTTCTGCATCTCTCCCGGGCTCATCGGCAAAGTCTACGCGGCCAAAGATGAAAAGGCCGTCCGGCAGGGGACCCTGTGGAACGGCATCGTCCAGCTGCTGTTCGCCTTCCTGCCCATGCTCATCGGCATGTGCGCCTATGCGGCGTTCCCGGATCTGGGGAACCAGGAACTGGCCCTGCCCAAAGCCATGAAGGAAATGATGCCCTTCGGAGTGAGTGCCCTGGCCCTGTCCGCCATTTTCGCCGCGGAAGTCAGCACCTGCGACACGGTGCTGTACATGCTGGCCACGTCCCTGTCCAAGGATCTGTACAAAACCTTCTTCCATCCGGAGATTTCCGATGAGGAACTGCTGAAGGTAAGCCGGAAGCTGACGGTGGTCTGCGGCATCGCCGGCATTTTCATCGCCTGCTACATGGCCAACATCATCACCGCCCTGGCTATTTTCTATTCCCTGATGACCGTATCCCTGGCCGCTCCCTTCCTGTTTGGCCTGTTTACGGAAAAGGCTTCCACCAAAGGGGCCTTCTGCTCCGCCATCCTGGGGGTGGCTGTGGTGCTGGGGCTGAAATTTTTCAACGGAGGCAAGGGCCTCGGCATCCTGAATTCCACCAGCCTGGGGATCCTGACGGCTGCGGTGGTGATGCTGGCGAGCCTGTGGATCTTCCCCCGTAAACAGGAAGCCGGAGAGAAAAAATAACCCATGAGGTATGACCCATTGAACAAGAACAAGAAACGGATGCTGGCCGGACTGCTGCTGGCCAGCCTGCTGGGAACGGGGACAGTCTGGGCCTCTCCCCTGGAGCAGGGGGTGAAACCGGCGGAAACCGTCCTGTTGGACGAAACCGACGGCCCGCTGTCCCATATCCAAAAGAAAAAAACAGAGAAAAAGGCAAGGGTCCAGAAAGAACGGGAACCGGAGAAAAAGGAGCACCGGAGTTTCCTGGACCGGATCCGGGGTATCCGGAAACAGCAGGAAACCACGGAACCGGCCAGGAAACAGGAAAAAGTCCGGAAGCCGGACCCTCCGGCCGAAAATCCTTCCAGGAAGAACCGGAAGGAACGGCCGGCTGGGAAACAGGCAAAAGAGGAAAAACAGCGGCCCCTGTCCCCTGTATCCCGTGACCTGGGCCTGGCGGATCCCGACAGCCTGGTGATCCGGAAGGGCAGTCTCTCCCTGGTGGGGGAAAAGCTGACCCTGCCCCAGTGGCCGGATCCGGACAGACTGCTGAAACTGGAGAACCAGGACCGGGTGATCACGGACCCCAGCCTGAAGATCATCATCCATCACCTGACCACCACGGCGAAAATCTGGGAACTTCCGGATAATTACCAGGAGGTGACCATTGCCGGACCGGCGGAAGCCACCCGGGACCAGGCGGTGGTGCTGCTGCGCCGGTACAATCCCAACCTGCCCATCAAGGCCACCCCGGAAGAGATCGTGGATCTGTACTACCAGGAAGCCGGCCGGGAAGGGCTCCGCTGGGACATCGTATTCTGCCAGGCCCTGCTGGAAACCGGATTCTTCCGGTTCGGGGGCACGGTGGTACCGGCCCAGAACAATTTCTGCGGTCTGGGGACCACCAGTGCCACGGTCCAGGGCGCCTGGTTCCCCACCCCACGGGACGGGGTCCGGGCCCATGTCCAGCACCTGATGGCCTATACCACGGACCGGCTGCCGGCCACCCCGGTGATCGATCCCCGGTATTATCTGGTGTACAAAGGCAAGGTCCAGAACGGTTTTTACACCCGCTGGTCCCAGCTCAACGGAAAATGGGCCACGGGCAGCTATTATGCGGAGAAGATCCTGAATCTCCACGAACAAATGAAGAAGATCATCGCCATTTCCGGCAATGACTGGGATGGAGGCTTGTTGAAATGATGCACATTGTACTGGTGGAGCCGGAAATCCCCGGGAATACCGGGAACATCGCCCGGCTCTGCGCTGCCACAGGAGCCAGCCTGCATCTGGTGCGGCCCCTGGGGTTCTCGGTGGATGACAAATACCTGAAGCGGGCCGGGCTGGATTACTGGCACCTGGTGGACATCCACTACTATGATTCGGTGGAGGAGGTACTGGCTGCCTATCCGGACAGCCCCCGGTTCCTTTTGACCACCCATGCCCACAAATCCTACAGCCGGGTCCACTACGGCCCGGATTCCCTGCTGATCTTCGGTAAGGAAAGTGCCGGTCTCCCGGAAGCCTTCCGGCAGGCCCACGAAGAGGAGTGTGTGCGGATTCCCATGGTTTCCGAAGCCCGGTCCCTGAACCTGGCCAATTCGGTTTCCATTGTGCTTTATGAAGCTTTGCGGCAAAACGATTTTGATCTCCAGGAGGGAACCATATGATCTGTATCAAGGAATTCGAGTTTGACGCAGCCCACTATCTGCCCAACTACCACGGCAAATGCGAGCATCTCCACGGCCACACCTACAAGCTGGTGGTGAAGGTGGAAGGCCATCCGGACCAGGAGGGGATGGTACTGGATTTTGTCCAGTTCAAGCATACGGTGAAGGACCTGGTGGTGGACCAGCTGGACCACCACTGCCTCAACGACATCCTGCCCCAGCCTTCGGCGGAAAACATCGCCGTCTGGGTCTGGAACAAGCTGAAGGAACCGCTGACCGGGGCCAACTACACCCTGTACGAAGTCCAGGTGTGGGAAACCAGGACCAGCGGCATTGTGTACCGAGGTGAATCATGCTGAAAGATGTCCAGGCGCAGCAGGATCTGCGTCACATTGCCCTGAAACACGTGGGAATCCGGAACCTCCGGTGGCCCATCGTCCTGGCGGACCGGGAAAAGGGAACCCAGCACACGGTGGCGGAAGTGGCCCTGGCGGTGGATCTGCCCCAGGAACAGCGGGGGACCCACATGAGCCGTTTTGTGGAATGTCTGAAACAGGTGGGGGCCATCCGTCCCCACGAACTGGAAGAAGTGCTGGACCATCTCCGGCAGAAACTGGAAGCCCGGAAGGCCCTGCTGGAATTTTCCTGTCCCTATTTCATCACCAAGAAGGCCCCGGTCAGCGGCATTGAAAGCTACCTGGACGTGGACTGCCATTTCCGGGCGGAAAAAGGGGAGACCTTCTCCCTGGAAGTGGGCGTGGATGTGCCCATCCATACCCTGTGCCCCTGCTCCAAGGAAATCAGCAAATACGGCGCCCACAACCAGCGGGCCTGGGCGAAGATCCGCATCCGTTCCACCCAGCCGGTATGGATCGAGGAACTGGTGGAGATAGCGGAAAAAGGGGCGTCCACCCCTCTGTATTCCCTGCTGAAGCGGCCGGACGAAAAATGCGTCACGGAAATGGCCTATGAGAATCCCCGGTTCGTGGAAGACGCGGTCCGGGAAATCGCCCTCCAGCTCAATGGGGATCCCCGGATCGACTGGTATACGGTAACGGTGGAAAGCGAAGAAAGCATCCACAACCACAATGCCTTTGCCACGGTGGAGAAAGAGGTGTGACATGTTCCTGACCATTCCGTCTGAACGGATCCGCTATGAAATGGAAAAAATCGAAGTCCATCCCATGGGGATGGAACTGATGGCTCCCAAAGCTTCGGTGGAGCCCCTGAAGCTGCTCCAGATCCGCACCCCGGCTGCCAACATCCTGAAACAGGAAATGCTGGCCCTGGGCGGGGAATGCGTGAACCCCAAGGGTACCATCAACTGCAGCCTGGACCGGGTGGATGTGATTCTCCTGGGGAACCGGCGGCAGTACCGGAAGCTGGTGACCAAGCTGGGGACCATGGCCAACTGGTTCGGCATCCAGTCCATTATGGACGACCTGTGGGAATTCCTGGAACCGGGACCTGTGGTGACCCTTCTGGCGGACGGCCGGAAGCTGACCTATGAAAAAATGCGGGTGATGGGGATCCTGAACGTGACCCCGGATTCCTTCTATGCCGGATCCCGGATCAGCGGGGAGGAAGCCCTGCTGGCCAAAGCGGAAACCATGCTCCGGGATGGGGCGGATCTGCTGGATATCGGGGGAGAATCCACCCGGCCGGGGGCGGATCCCGTGACCCCGGAAGAGGAAAAACGCCGGGTCACCGGGGCCCTTTCCGCCCTGCGGAAGCAGTTTCCGGAGGCCATCCTCAGTGTGGATACCTATCATGCGGAAACGGCCGAAGCGGCCCTGGACGCCGGGGCGGACATCATCAACGACGTGACCGCCGCCACCGGGGACGGACGGATGCTGGACGTGGCCGCCCGGGCCAAGGCGCCTCTGGTGCTGATGCACATGCGGGGGACGCCCAAGACCATGATGGGGGACGAAATGAAGACCTACCACAATGTGGTGGGAGAAGTGTCCCAGTACCTGCTGGAACGGGCGGCAGCCTGTGCCCGGGCGGGACTGGGAAAGGACAAGGTGATCCTGGATCCGGGCCTGGGCTTTGCCAAGGATCTGGAAGGGAACCTGGCCCTGTGCCATGGGCTGGGGGAAATGACCGGCCACGGCATCCCGGTGCTCCTGGCCGGCTCCCGGAAAGGGTTCATTGGCAAGGTGCTGGGGGATCTGCCTGCGGAAGAGCGGCTGGAAGGGACCATGGCCCTGTCGGCGGCAGCTCTGTACGCCGGGGCCCAGATGGTGCGGGTCCATGATGTGAAGGAAAATGTCCGGCTGATCCGGATGCTGGAGGCGATCCGGAGATGCCAGTAGCCTATGTGGCCCTGGGCAGCAACCTGGGGAATAAAGAAGAAAACATCCGCCGGGCCCTGGAGCTGATGGAGAAACACGGCATCCGGGTGCGGCAGGTTTCGCCTCTTTTGGCCACGGAGCCATATGGGGTGACGGACCAGCCTGAATTCCTCAACGGAGCGGCGGAAGTGGAATGGACGGGGGATCCGGAAAGCCTGCTCCATACCCTCCTGGCCATCGAGCAGGAAATGGGCCGGCAGCGGAAGCGCCACTGGGGAGAGCGGAACATCGACCTGGACCTGCTTCTTTTCGGGGACCAGTGCATCCACAGTGAAGACCTGGTGCTGCCCCATCCGGATATGGCCAACCGGAGCTTCGTGCTGGAGCCCCTGGCCGCCATTGCTCCCCAGGCAGTCCATCCGGTATTCCACCGGACCATCGGGGAACTGTGGCAGGATCTTCAGAAAAAACAAACCAGAAAGCAGGAATGAGTCATGGGTGAACGAGTGAAGACAGGCGTGGTCCTGTTTCTTCTGTATACGGTATTATTTGCGGTTTCTCAATTGTATCAGGTGGTGCCCGGTCTGAGCGGGCTGCGGATCCAGGCCATGCTGTCCGTACCCTACGGGCTGATCTTCGGCCGGCTGGGAGCCATTGCGGCGGCCCTGGGAGCAGCGGCGGGGATGGCCCTCACCGGCGGCAGTTCCAATTTCATCCCCATTGAATTCCTGGGAGCCCTGCTGTCCGCCTATCTGCCCTTCCGGATCTGGCAGGGGATGCGCAGCCCCCGGGAACCCTATCTGTGCGTGGAAGACCAGCGGACGGCCACCATGTTCTTTGTCCTGAGCGTGATCGGGGCCGTACCCATGGCGGTGTTCCCGGCAGTGGGAGGCGACCTGTACCAGGTGGTGCCTTTCCCGGCTTCCTATCCCCGGATTTTCCTGGCTTCCCTGGTGTGCACCGTGGCAGGCGGCTTCCTGGTGTACAGCCAGGCGGCGCCCCGGATGTTCCGGGGTGCGGGAGAAGCCCTGTGGAACCGGATCCGGGACAACAAGGGAACCACCCGGAGCATGGCGGTGGCCATGCTCCGGATCGCTTTGACCGGGGGCTTCCTGGGCCTGGGCCTGGCTTTTATCTTCCCCAATGAATTCGAACTGATCATTGTGGAATATGTAATGGGGATCTTTGCGGCCCTGCTGTTCATCCTGACCGCTGTATGAGGGACCTTCCATGATGTATCGACTGACCTTCATCGTCCAGCTGCTGCTGGTGGTGACCTTTCTCTGGACCTGCAGCACGGTATTCATGGGTCTTCTGACCCGGCGGAAAGAGAAACCGGTGACGGGAGAATCCAGCCGGTTCGCCATCCTGGTCTGCGCCCACAATGAAGCCAATGTGGTGGGGAAACTGTTCCAGAGCCTGGAAGACCAGGACTATCCCGGGGACCTGTACCGGGTGTTCCTGCTGGCGGACCACTGTGAGGACGGAACCCCGGAGGTGGGCCGGCGGTATCCCCATGTGACGGTGCTGGAACGGAAGGAAGGCCCCCGTACCGGAAAAGGGGCGGTGCTCAGTTGGGGCATCCCTCTCATCCGCCAGCGGTATGGCGGGACCTTCAGCCATATTGTGATCTTCGATGCGGACAATATGGCGGACCGGGGGTTCCTGGCGGCCCTGGACGGCAGCTTCCGGCGGGGAGCCCGGCTGGTGATGGGAAACCGGCTGCCCCTGAATCCCTTCGACAACCTGATTTCCCAATGGTACAGCATGTACTGGCTCAGTGTGGACCTGTTCAGCAAGCCCCGGGCCAATGTGGACCTGCCAGGGATCATCTCCGGCACCGGGTTCGGCTTCGATGCTTCCCTGCTGGAGCCGGAAGGCTGGCATACCCGGACCATTGTGGAGGACATGGAATTTTCCATGCAGCAGAACTTCAAGGGCGTATTTTCCGTTTACCAGGACGATGCCCGGTTCTATGACGAGCAGCCGGTGACCTGGAAGGGGATGGTGAGCCAGCTCCGCCGGTGGATGACCGGCAACTATCAGATTGCCCGGGAGTACCGGAAGGAGTGGCTGGCCCATTTCCGGGCCCGGCCCGATGCCCGGCTCATCGACAATTTCGTCCCTATGCTCATGTGTGTGGTGTTCGGCTTCTATTTCCTGTCCAATGTACTGTGGGTGGGGTACCATGCGGTGGAAGGCAGACCCCTGTTTGCCCTGAAGGACGTGCTGTGGTGGACCATGCTCTATGGGCTGAGCCTGGTGATGGGTACCTGCGCCATCAAGGCCGGGGACCTGCCGGTGAAACGGATGCTGCCCGGCATCCTCACCGGAGGCTTTTTCTGCATCTTCCTGTCCCTGGTGGCCGTCTGGTCCGTGTTCTTCCCCCAAAAGCAATGGATCCCCATAGCCCACGTGCACCAGGAGGGGCCGGAGAAATAGGGGCAAATCCTGTACTGGGGCTTTCGACTTCAGACTCCTGACTCCAGATAAGGGGATGTGAAAAAATGATTTTCACATCCCCGTCACTAGTCTCTAGTCACTAG